>ERZ773051.23-NODE-23-length-134571-cov-6.777826_pt1 | contig 134571 bp, 125 predicted proteins | sample MGYA00580631_ERZ773051 | MGnify/ENA primary metagenome ERZ773051 (study PRJEB29015, sample SAMEA2738137) | human oral metagenome | biome: human oral; feature: human-associated habitat; material: saliva | place: China | collected 2204 ... | reverse complement strand
AGAAAATGATGAGCACGATGTGAAGATACAAATGCTGTTCGGCAAAATGAATGAGGGTCTCTTGCATTGAAGTTTGGTTTTTGTGTGTGGTTATATAAATCGAGTGGAGTGCGAACCGCGGGCGTTCGGGTTTTCACCAAGGCTTCACGATTTCACCTTTCCACCAAAGCGTGGGGTTCTCTCTTTTGCGCCCTAACATGGTGAAGACGGCGGTGTCTTTTGTGTCGATCCTCACGCCGCCGATGAAGAGCGACGACGGGGTATCGTTGAAGACCATAAATTGCGCGCCGTAGTAGCGCATTAGGTGGCTGTTATCCTCCGCGAGTTCTTCGCGGCCTTCGGCCAAGGGCAAATTACTCGTGTCGATGGTAGGCCTCAGCGCGCCGAAATCGCCGCGGAAGATGACGTATGTGCCGACGGCGAACGGGTTTAGGTAGAAAACGTCCCCGTTTCTTCCCATTTGTCCCCCGTATTCTTTCCAATTCTCGGGGGTTATCACCACCGGGCGGCGACGAATGAAGCCCGCAAACGTTGCCGTCCCCCCGATGTAGGCCGTTCCCGTCGCGGCGTCGAGCTCAAAGGTCGCGTTTCCCCGCTCATCGCGGCCGACAACGTTCTCCACCTGCAAATTTTTGATGAGCGAACGCCGCGCCAGCAGCAAGTCCGTAGCCACGAAGCCTTGATACATTCCGAGCTCCCACCATTCCGAGTCGGCCGCGGGGGCTTTGTCCGCCGACTTCGCGTGGGGTTGTTTGCATTGGTAGAACTGCACTTGCTCGCCTTGGCGCACTTGCACCACGTCCAGGTAGGTCTCGCCCGCATGCCCGCTCTCAAAGGTCGTGCCGTCGGCCAATCGGTCGTAGTCTCCGAGCAGGCGCACCGCCGCACCCCGCACGCCGGGCGCTCCGTCGGCGCCGCGTTGGTCTCTGAACGAGGGGCACCACTGCGTCGCTCCGCCGCCTTCTTCCAACTTCGGGGCGCACCACACCACGCTCTTTGCGTAGCCCGTGTGGGGCGTCGTTTCGCGGTGCCAGGCGCGGAGCAGAAGCAGCACGCCGTCGGGGTCTTGCACCGCGGGGGCGCGGAAGGTGAGCGACACGCGCGTCCAGCCGTCTTGTTTCACCGTGTTGGGATGGAAGTGCTCGGCGGGCGTAGGATAGACAATCAGCCACGCCACGTCCGCCCCGCGCACATAGGCCGAAAACGTGTAGGTGCGTCCGGGAATGAGTTGCCCCACGTTTTGGAAGAGCTGCGCATATTCGCCCTCCTTCGTTCCGGGGTTGATGGCGCACAACGCGGGCACACAACCATCGACGGCCGAAGAAAATAGGCTGATGTTGGCGCGCCCCGCAACGGGTTCTTCGCCGTGTGTGCCGATCTTCCATGCGCTCTCCTTACGGCCGAGCTGCAGAAAATCGGTGTCGTCCAGCAGATTCGGGCGCGTCGGTTCGGCATCGGCGCCTCGTTCGCCCTTTCGGTCGTTCTCCGATGTTGTCCACTCGGTGGGGGTGTCTCCGATTTCGAGCTTAGGGGCGGCGAACCAGACGGTTGCGTTCTCCTCTTGATTGAAGAGCAACATGTAGACTCGTATCGGCTTTCCCCCTACGTCTCGCGGCGTCGTAAATTTAAGGACATTGCGCTGCCACCCTTTTTGCCCTTTTACGATGTCTTTACCAGCCCAGGGGCGCGATTCCAAATTGGGTGCCACGATAATTGCCGCTTGCCTTAAATCCGATGTGGCTCTTACCCAAACGCTTAATGTGCAAATTGTATTCGGTGGCAAATCGTATGATGAAAGTTTTTGAGAGATCCCGGCGTAATCATGTTCTCGCAAACTTTTCACTTCAAACTTAATCGCCCTTGTCCCTACTACCGGGCTAAATAGCCCGTCTTCAAAGACTCCCTTTATTTGTTCGGAATCCCACCCCTTTATTCCTTCCTGAAAAGAACTGTTATCTATTAGGTTCGTTTTGTAATTCCCCCCGTCTTTCCCGTCCTTCGGCTTGGCTTGAATAAGCGTCCAGCGCGTAGAGTTTGCCGCGGGGGCGGTGTTGCCGTTGCCGCGGCGTGCCAATTCGTAGAGCGCTCCCTCGTGCCAAACGCGCGAAATCTCGAAAGCCCCCGTTTGGGGGTTCTGCTGCTCGTAGAAGTAGCGCGCCGACGCACTCCACAAACCGCGGTCGACACGTTCGGCCAACGGGCGACCCGCGGGCGTGTAGCGGAGGATGTTTTGCGTGATGATGCCGCGCGCAAACACGTAGTCCGACGCACCGGCCACGGCCGCACCGAAATGCTCGCGCAACCACGCGGGCAACTTGCCCACCACAAAGCCGTCGGACTGCGTGCCGTCGACAATCGGGGCGGACACCTTCACGCGGCGCACGATACGCCCCTCCGTCGCGCTCTCCACAATGTGGCTTTGTCGCTCCGGGTCGGTCGTGTTGCCCCACCGCGCCAGGCGCATCAGCGGCACGGGCGGAGCGTTGCGGCCTTCGGGTGTCTGATTGTCGGCATAAAGGCTCGCGGTGAGCGTCCCCGCCTTGGCGTCCACCGCCTCAACACGCAGCCACGAGGTGCGAATTTCGGCCGCCCCGCCCGATGTTCCTACGCTGTTGTAAGCCCCGCGCAGGACGTCGCCCGCCCGAAAGCCCGTCACGTCTCCTTGAAAGCGCTCTTGCAGCACCACTTTCCAACGGCCGTCGCTCTGTTGCTCGGCGCTTTTTACCAATCCGTTCTCGGTGTGGAAAACGTCGCCCTCACTCAATGCAATGCGGTTGATCTGATATTCGGCTGCGCGAAAGAAGCCGCGCACCGCCATACTCTGAAATTCCGCGTTGCCCGTCGCGTCGATGCGCGCCCCCGCGCCGGTGTTCAGCCCGTCCGCGAAGTTCGGCGTGCGCAGCGTTTCGGCTTCTGTCGCATGGGTGGCACGTTCGGCCGTTGCAGCCGTGGCGGCGTGGTCTGCTGTTTGCGCACTCTGCGCGCGGGTGGCGGTGTCGGCCGTATTGGAATGCGCGGCCGTTGTCGCACTCGTCGCCGTTTCTGCATGGGCGGCGTGTGTAGCCTCATCGGCATGCGTCGCATTCTTTGCATTGTCCGCATTGAGTGCGTGAGCGGCTTCCGCAGCGTGGGCGGCTTCGTTGGCTGTTTCCGAGTGTGCCGCGCGCTGTGCATTGCCGGCGGTCGCGCTCTCCACAATTGCCGACGCCCCGCCGGTGGTGAGTCCTTCGCCTTCGCGGCGGGTTTTGCTGCGAGGGCGCGACGGCACGGTGGCGGTGGTGAGGGTGTAGGTCTTCTTTTCGTCTGCCATAGCTTATAATTTTTCGTCCGATTCTACGGCTTTGTATATATCGGGGGTCAATTCTATTGCGGTGATGTCTCCGCAGTCTGCAATTAGGTCTTGTCGCTCTTCGACTACGATAAAGCGGGCGCGCCCTTGATTCGCCTCTGTGCGTGGGGCGAGTTGTCCGTCGTAGATGTAGGCCTCCCCGCTTAATTTCGTGTGTCGTGTGGCATATTGCGAGTAAATCGAGTTAATGAGGAGCTGTTCCGGGCGGGCTATCACCCCGGCGCGGGCAATGTCATTGGAACGAATGGCGGTGCGGCTACGCGCGTCGAGATAAAGCCCGCGGCAAATCGGTTCGCCTTCTACGTCGTCCGGCAAAGTCCCGCACTTCGTTTCGATGGCGAGCTCTTCCTTTGCGTCCGGGTGTAGGGTTGCGCGGTACTCGATGTCCGGCACTTCGGGAGCGCCGCAATCGCCCCACGAGCGGACGACCTCCAAATCGGGGGCCTTCACCGCAAACCAATTCAAATGCGCCGGCGGCGGTGCTGAAGACGGGTCGGCATTGTACGGATAGACCTCTAATTGGCTGTTAACCTTGATCGTCAAGAACCCGCCTTCTTCAGGGTACGGGAGCAATTCGCCGTCGGGTAAACTGTTTTCGTAATCGAAGATGTGTGTGCTGCCGTTGTTGTGGAGCCCGAAACGCTTGTCGTGGGGTTGCCCGATATTGTTGCGGTTGTTTTTCCAGCCGCCGATGGCGGAGTGCTTCGAAGGATCGGATTTGTCGAAATAGGCCAACCAACAACGGGGAACGAGGTCCGCGCTTCCTTCTTTTATCCACGATTTCGTGCCCGATTGATACAATTGATATTCCGCCGTTGACACGTTCTTGTCATAGCGTCGGTGGTCGTTGTCGTAGCGCCAAATATTTTTCCCGGTGATGTCGGCGCATCGCACCTCCACCGAAAGGAACGCCCACCCGCAATCTTTGTCCATGCCGTCCCGTTTCTCTTTGTCTTTCGTTCCGTCGGCGGGGGTGGTGATGGGACACAGCGCGCGGTCGGCCAAAATCGAGATGCGCAACCGCAGTTTGTAGAGCCCGGGGTTGGCGATTTTGGGAAGATAGACGCGGCGCGTTTCGTATATGCCGGCGGCTCCCCAGTTGGGCAATGTCCCATTTCCTGCGACAATGTTTTCGGTCGGGGCTTTCACACAGTAGGCCGTAGCCTCATCGCCTTCGCCCAACGGGAGAAACTTGCACAAACGAGCAAGCGGATAGTACTTGTTGGGGTTGTCGGCGAGCCCTAACAAGAAAGACGGTTTTTTCTCGACAGAAGAAAATCCGACGCGGGTCCCGCCGTCGGAGAACGTCCCACCGCCAGACTTTCCGCTCCAATACTCCTGCGCATACAGATAAACGTCCGGGTGCGTGATCTCCACTTTTTGTGCGATGCGCGTTGAGCGTGTTCTTTCCAACACTCCCCATAACTTGTGCAGCGGCCGCGGGAATCTTAGATCGTCGCTTTCAAGTAGCTTGTTCGACGCATAGGGCGAAAACGAAATGCGGACGTTGTTTGCCACGCTGTCGACTCCCAGCGTTTGGCTGTCTGAACTCCACACCACGGCGGGGGCTTGTTCCACGAAATAGAGCCCCTGCAAATCATAAAGCCACACACGACCGGCGCGCTGTACCAATTTCAGCCCCAGGGGATAGAGAAGCGCCGTAATCGCTTCGCTGAGCGTAGATGCTTTTTGGTCTTCATCGAAGAAGTTATCAGGAGAACACCCCAACCACGACGCGATTCCCGCACCGTCTCCCGGCTTTCCTGAAGTAGCCGCAACCAAACTATCATCGAACGGCAAAGACAGCCCCGCCCGTGCAACGGCCGAACGAATGAGCGTACCGATGGTTTCGACTCCGTTCGTGAGCTGCGAGGTGCTGTAACTGTATTTCAGTCGCTGCCAAATGCCGAAATCTCCGAAGGTGAGAGAAACAGTATAGTGCTCGGCGCTTTGATAGGGTTCTTCATACTCCTCGGCATCGAGGGTGCCCGTCCAATAAAGCGCGCCGTTTCGGTAGACATCCATTCCCACCGCGCCGGGGGCGATGGTATAGAGCCCTGTATAAGTGCGGTCGCCGGGGCTGTCGAGGCGGAGCGTAGCCGTCGAGGCGCAAATCGGTTCGTGTTTCGCCGTCTCTTTCCACTCAATAACAAGCGCCTCATCGGCTTCAAAGCGCAATTCTTCGGGCTGTGCAACAGCTTGAACGCCGGTGCGCCACAAGTCCACACGATGCAAGACGCCCGAATGGCTCAGAAATTCGCCGCGGTGGGTGATGGTTTTACTCATTTGTCGATTTAGTTACGTCCGTTGTGTCTTGAAACCTTACTCAATACGCCCACCAGGTCGCGTCCTTCGATACGGAAACGCACCGAACCGCCGCCGCTGCTTTCTTGTGGGGCGATGAGCGAACGCAGGCGGTCGAGCGGTGCCACCACTTCGGGGTTGTGGCTCGCGCCGGCATACTCACCGAAGAGTCCGAGCGTGGGGCCATAGGCGATGCCGCCTTCTGCAAACTTCGGGAGCGATGCCATGGTGGCAATCATTACGCCCGTCAGCGCGGCGGCCGCCGCGATACCCACCCACGGAATTGCGGCGTGCGCGTTGAACGTCTTTGCGGCGGCGCCGGCCACGTTGGTGGTGGCTTCGGCCTTGTTGGCTGCGGTCTTTGCCGTGGCGGCCGCGATGGTGGTTTGTGCTTCGGTTTGCACCGCCTGCGCGTTGACGATGGTGGCGGTCGTTTCTTGCTCTTTTATCGTCTTGTTGGCCGCGCTCACCAAACCGAAAATGCGCATTACTTGGTTCAGCGCCTTGAAATTCTCTTCCATCTGCAGCACCGCGTTGAGTACCGCCGAAAGCTTTTGCCACGCCGAGGCGTTGCCGCGCAGCGTGCTGCTCAAACTCTCCACCGTGTTGCCGATGCTCGACACTCCGCCCCACGCGCTGCGTACCATACTAATGGCACTGACGGCCTTCTTTTGTAAGCTCTTGTAAGTATTTGCCAGCTCTATCAAGTCGCGGCGCTGTTCGGGCGAAACGGGGTTTGTCGTATCGGCCAATCGCTTTTGTATGGCTTCGATACGGCTTTGGAGTTCCTCGATGCCGATGCCGCGGATACGGATTTTCATTTCGCGTTCTCCGAGTTGGCCGATTTCTTTTGCTTCTCGGAGCTTGGCTTGCCACTCGGCGCCGTCCTTCATCAGCTCCAATTTGCGCTGGTAGGCGGCTATCGTCTTCTGCGTGTTGTAGAACTCGTCGCCGCTTTGTTTCTCGGAGGCCGTGTTGAGTTTCTCGATGGCGGCCGTTAGCTCCTTCACGGTGTGAAGCTCCTCGAGGCGGCCGATGTTGTACTTTTCGGCGGTGGCATCGTCCTTGGCAGCGCGGCGGGCGCGGGCGTATTCTCGCAGCTTGTCGAAATAGGCAGCCTCATCGGCCGAAAAGTTGGCGGCGGTGATGCTCGAGCGGTTGAACCGCAAACCTTTGTCGCGCTCTTTGCGGTGGGTAGCGTTCCACACTGCCTCCGCTTGGTCGCGTTTGGCTTCGAGGAGGGCGGCCGTTTGCTCGTCGATTTGGTCGAGTTCTTTTTGGAGGTCGAGCGCATTTTGTGCACGCTCCTTTTCTGCGCCTTCTTTCTTCGCGTCGATTTCGGCTTGAGTCAAGACGACGTAGCGCTCGCGCGCGGCTTTGATTTCGTCAGCCTCCGCTTTGTCCTGCGCCTGCGTCAATGCGTGCGCGTCGAGCGCTGCATTTTTCTGCCGATTTTCTTCTTCTTTCTTGGGGTCGACCTTGTGTCCGCCCTTGCCCCCGCCGCTCTTTCCGCCACCGCCCTTTCCGCCGCCGTGCGAACTTGCTGAATAGAACTCCAGTTGCTTGTCGTAGTACGCAATTTTTTTGCGAAGCTCTGCAGCTTCTTTGCGCTCTTTTGCCGAGGACATGTCTTTGTTCTCCAAATCAGCCTGCGCGCTTTTTTTCAGATTCTCCCAGTAGGCTTTGTTTTGAGGCTCTTTTTTGTTGCCGTCGCTCGTCGGCGGAACAATACCCAAAGCAGCGTTAGCATCGTCGCGGATTTGTCGCTCGCTTCTGTTTATCCGCCTCCATGCCTCTATCTGGTCGCGTAGTGGGTTCACGATAATTTTACGGGATCCCGATTTTCCAAACGGGACAGGAGAGGTTTTTTCTACGTCAAAAGACTTTATATAATCCTCGCTCAGATTACCATCTTCGAGAGCCTTTATAAGTATTGCGGTTTGATCATTCAAGTTTTTCCCATGGAACCTGCTAGAAAGGACACTCCTGATTTGCTCAACGACATTTGCCTTCTCTTCGGCAGTTTTCTCCATTTTCTTACCCACATAGGCCTCCATAGCTCGTGCCCGTGCGGCCGCAACAACCTTTTCGCGGAGCAGGTCGTAAACCTTTGCAAGGTCTTTTATCTTTCCGTGCTCTATTTCAATTTGGTGAATATATTCCCCATATTGATCCATGATAGAGTTTTTCGCCTGTGCATAAGCCGCTGTGCCTTGCTTTGCCTTGTTCAGTGCGCCGAAAAGAGATTTTAATTTGTTTTCCTCCTTCGAAGCGGCGGCCGCCGCAACGCCGAAAGCCTCGTTTGTCGCTTGTTGTCGTTTCTCCGTTTCGCTCTGCGCCGTGACAAGTTTATAGATTGCGTAGGTCAACGCGGCCACAGCCGCCGCAGCCACGAGCCAAATGTTCGCACTCATCACCGCGATGAGTTTCTTTGCCGCACTGACGGCCGCCAACTTCGCCGCGGTGAGAATTTTTGTCGCTACTGTTGTCGCACCAGTTGCTCCGGCTTCGGCATAGAGTGCCAAAATGGAGGCCTTTGTTGTGACGAGGAAATTAGCCAAAGACGCCCCCACACCGGTCACGACCGCTTTGAGTTGGCCAAAAGAAGCTGTTATGATAGAAACTTGTGACGCAGCCGCGAGATAGGGACCAAATCCAACCAGTGCCTCGCCGATTTTCGCCTTAATGCCGCCGATGGTCATTTGCAGCTGCTTCATTTGACCGGTGGGGGTGGCGGCAAGTTTCTTGTTCATCTCACCCACGTTGTTCGTGATGATACGAGCCAAGAGGGCGGCGCGTTCGCTTTCGGTGCCGTGCTTGAGCATCTTTTCTTCGGCTGCGGAGAACGTGATGCCGACACGACGCAGCGCCGTGGCTTGTCCCTGCAGCGCCTTGCCGAAGAGATTACCTACAGCCACCGCGTCTTCCTGCGTGGCATTGACGCCCTTTTGCTGTGCGAGGAGGTTGTTCATCGCCGGCACGAGGGTGCGGAGTGTCGACGCCTGCGTGGCGAACGTTCCGATTTGCTGCGCGCCCGCCACCTGCACCGAACCACTCACAACGCCGAGCTCCTTCTGCGCCGAAATCACGTCCTTCACCCCCTTCATATCTTCGGCAGTCGCGTTCATGCGCTGCTCCATGATGGTTTTTAGTTTCGTGTTGGCCACGGCGGCCGCCTCGAAAGCCTGCGTATAACTCGAAAAGACACCTTGCAGCGAGCCGACGGCGCTCTTGAGTGTTTGGAAGAGCGAAGCCGTGGCGGCGGCATTGACGAGCGAGGGTTTGAGTTTCGTCGATTCCTCGAGCGCCTTCTTCATGGCTTCCTGCAAACCTTCGGTGCTCTTGATGATCGCGTCAATCGGTTTGCCGTCTGCTTGGAGTACAATTTGTATATCAGCCTTGGCCATCTGTTTGGGAGTTTTTGCGGTTGATTTCTCTAACGAGTTCACGCGCATATTTTTTGCGCGCTTCTAATTCTTCGGGCGTTTCGCGGTGCGGTTGGGTTTCGCGGTGCTCGTCCCATGGCAGCGCAAAGAGTTTTTCGGGAGTCAGGGTCTTGCTGACGTGTGGTTGTATGAGTAGCGTGGTTTGCAGCCTCATCCTTTCCCACTCATCGCGCGAACGACCTTCTTTTGCCTCTGTGTGCGCCTTCATACACGCCATAAATTCGTCGGGCGTGAGGCGCACGAAATCGTCTAACTTCATGCCCATCACGCCCAACGCGTAGCCCATTAGCTCCGAAAAGGCTAATGCTTTTTTTTTGCAGCGCCGGCGTTGTCTGTTTCGTCGTCACTGTTCGTGTTTTCGATGGCTTCCGACCACGCTTGCACGTCTTCTGCGTCGAGATGGTCGGCGAATGTCAGCAAGTCCATGCCGAACTCGATGCCGTCGGCGCTGCAGGCCGAAACGACGCAACACCACAAATAGGTGATTTGGTCGGTGAACGTGAGCGCCTCCGACAACTCTTTGCCGGTTTCGCGCGTGAAGCGCAGCATCGCTCCCATCGACGCGCGAGTGGGATAGGCTTTGCCGTCGATGGTAATCTTCGGGAATTTCTTTGTTTCCATAATCAATTAGGGGTGTTTTGTGTCGTCGAGTGTGGTCGGCGCGCCGTTGTTGATGAACGACACGGACGACTTCACGTCTTGGTCGGCCTCGGTGGTTTCGCTCATCGACTCAATAATGAACGACCCCGCCAAAAGAATATCCTCGGAGCCGCGCGCCATTATTTTCAAATCGGCTGCCCCTCCCGTCTTCCAAACCGCCAAAAAATCCTTGTGGGAGGCTTCAGTTTCTCCGATATAGATAAAATGCTCGGTCTTGATGGAAATGGATTGTCCTGTTACGGTTGTTTCTTTGAACTTGCCAGAGCCCGGAGGAGCCGACGCAATGGGTTTCACGGCGCGGTTCTTCGTTTCGCTCTTGTAGTCGACAGAATACGAGGCGCAGTGCCCTACGGCCTTGCCTCCGACAAAGAGGAGGAGGTCGTTACCGTTGAGATAGCCTTGAGGTAGTGCCATGTGTGTGTAGTTTAGATAGGTGTGTGTTGTGTGTTGGTTAACGGGGGCGAACGGTGAACGTGAGGAGCTGCACATGGGCATCCGCGTCCCACATTTCCTCCGCTGAAGTCATGCGACAAGAACGCAGCAGGTTGTCGCTCGTTCCGTCGAGTGTAGCGCGAACCGCCTCAGCCAATTCCACCGCGCCGGCGTAGGACGCCGCGTAGCAGGCGACCTCAAACGTCAACGTATCGGCCGAGCCGTGCGAGTTGGGAGCAGGTTCTAAATCTGAGCGGCGATACACGACGTAGGGGAGCTGCGCCGAGTCGGAAACAACGGGAAACACGAGCCGCGTGATGGCTTGCACGTCTTCGTTCTCCGAAAGGAGTTTGCGAACCGCGAGCCCAGCACTGAGAGAAGTCTGTTTTGCCATTGATCAAAAATTATTTGTAGTGACGAGCCGCGATGCGCGCCGTCCACTCGAAGACTTTCGCGCTGAAAATCTCTTGTGCTTCGGGAATGCTCGTGCGCGCGTTGGCAATGAAGTCGTATCGCCTCAGCGCGCCGGTGGAGTGCGGCTTGCGTTTTCCTGTTCCGCCGCGTCCGGTTTGGCGCTTCTCTGTTCCGCTGTTAAACCAATAGGCCAACGGCTTGAGTTCCCCGCGGCGATTGGTGTGCATGAAACGTCGGAATCTTGGGTTTGCGCTCACGCAGACCTTGAACCCGACGCGCTCTTTGAAAACGTTGCAGCGAACATTTGTGCGCAGTCTGTCGGCTTTGTCGACTTTCGTCTTCATCATCTCCCGTCGCGCGGCGCGAAGCACTACGGCGCCCGTGGCACGCGCTGCGCCGATGAGCGCCTTTTTGCGTTCTCGTTCGGAAAGCATGTGCCAAAGGGCGCGCAGGCCGTCGGTGTTCATTGTCGCTTCCATGTCGTTATTCGTTTACTCGTTCACAAATCAGCGTAACAAAACCGCGCGCCTTGTTGGGGATGATCGCCGTAACGGTGTAGAGCAAGCCATGCAGTTCGCGCACCCGCCAATTTTCGCCCACCTCGTGCCCATCGCGCACGTTGTATTCGGTGGAATGGTCGGGGAAATGCTCGCCCACCTCGTTGTGTAGGCGTGCGGTGTGGCGCACTTGCTCGGCATAGGCCACGCGGGTCGGCTCGTAGTGTACACTCTCTGCGCCGTAACCGTCGACGGTGCGCACCGGTCGCAGGAGTTCGAGCCGCGTTCTCATTCTTCCGGCTTGCATAGGCGTTTAAAAGGTTTGACACAAGCTTCGAACGTCTCCGGCACGCTGTGCATTTGCACGGCGGCCACCCCTTCTCGTTGGTTGTACCAATGCGCACCCAACGAATAAACAGCGATTCGCAGCATGTGCGGGAACTTACCGCCGCCCATTTCGACAAGCTCCGCCGCGCTGCGGTTCGTCGCCTTGACGACAGCCTCCTCCGCCGCCTCAAGAAGAAAGCGCAGGAGCTCCGTCTCGTCGTCGAAATCATCGGCGCGACAGTGTTTGCGAAATAGGTCGAAATCGGTAAGCATGGGAAACAGAAAAGAAAGGATTATGCGTTCTTTACTTTGAGGAGTTTGAAAGCCTCGGGGATAAGCGTGACCGTTGCAACATCCGTGTTCACGGCATAGCGTACTTTGTTGCCTGCAGCGCCGGTGTATGGGTCTACGATGAACGTAACGTCGCCGAAGAAGTTGAGCGGTTGATAACTCCAGTCCCCCAAGCCGATGTAGTCGTTACCAATGGCTTGCGTAGTATAAACAGGGAGGCCGGCAATCTTGCCATCCTCGCAAATCATAATACCGGAACCGGGATCTTTGGGTGTGGCTTCGAGGATGGCCTGCATGGACTTGGTCATCACCCAAGCCATCGCCTCACCCTCGACGCCGGTCGCCAGCAATTCGGCTTTGGCCAGGTTCAGCGTCTTAAAATCGATGTTTGGACCGATTTGTTTTGCCGAAGCCTTCAACGCGACGAACGGGCCGACGAAGTCCTTCGCCCCCGTCACCTTTGTAGTGCTAAACAGCACCGCGTCCATGTGTTTGCCAATCGCAACGGGGATATACTTTCGAATAATGTCCTCCACGATGTTGTTTGACTGCATCAAGGCTTCGCGCGTTGTCTCGTACAGTGCCGCCAGACGCTCCGGGTGTGCCGTCTTCTTGGTAAACGTGATTTTCTGTCCGGGAACCTCAACGGCCTCATCGGCAATGGTCACGGTTACTTCGCTATGGAACGGCCAAACAAATTCCCCGTGCACGCCGGTTGAAATGGGAATCCCGATCTTGTCGTAAATGAGTCGTTCGCAAAGAGGACCCATAACGTCCTGAACCAGCAAAGGAATGATGCCGCCGTTGTTCACATCGCTCACCATTACCATGTCACGCGCAAAAGTGACTTCAAACGATTTGCCGCTGCGAACTTGTTCGCGCACCATTTCCGTAACTTCGCGGCTGACATCTTCGGACTGATATTTATAATCGACGGCCAACGCGCGAAAATCCATGTCGACGAGCTGCAATTCGCGCACGAGTTCATTATACTCGGTTTCTTCTGCTTCGTTGCGGGCGCGTTTTTCTTCGCGGAGTTTGTTCGCCATCTCCTCAATCTTCGCGGAGATTTCGCGGCGCCGCTCGCGCAACTCAATGCCGCGGGCGGTGATAATTCTTTTTGACGTCATAGTATTTTGTGTTTAGTATTTGTGCTTTTTCAGTACTTGTGCCATCTCTTCGAGTTGTCGTTCTCGTTCCTGCTCCGCGGTGTCGTCCACGGGCGGGGCGGGCGCCGGCTCAAACTGCTCGCGCAGTGATACGCTCGTGTCGGGATAGGCGGGATCGGCGGCGAGGGTCATGTCGTAGACTCCGACCATTTGGCGAACAGTGTAGGTGATCAACTGTTTTCCCGTCGCTTCGGTTTTCACGTTGCGGTCGACGTAGTCACTCTTCCAGTAGTAGGTAGAAAAGGCGAAGCTGCACCCGGCCAAATCACCGCGGCGCACGAGTTCGACCGCCTTGTCGCCGTCGGCCGTGTGGGGCGCTTCAAAAGCGAACTTCACGCCGCGCTCGTCGATGTCGTAGGACAACGTGCCCTGCCCCTCCTTGGAACGCGCCAAAATGAGTTGCCGGTCGTGGAACAACGTGAACTTAATATCCGATGCGTCGAGCAGTTCGCGGGTTACGGCTTCGGGGGCGATGATTTCGCGCGCCTCGATTTTCCCGTCGTCTTCGCTCCACAGCACCGCGGAGGGCGTATTGAACAAAATGGCGTAGCCTTCAATCGTTCGGCTCTCTTGCCCTTCGGGGGCTTCTCGGAGGTGCACCCCTTCGCGCACCACGCATTCACGTCGCAGCGTTTCGGGGCTCTTTTTGGGTGTGGGTGTCTTTTCCATCGTTCAGCATTTCGGGGGTTGTCGAAAGGTCTCGGAGGTTGGCCGAAACCAAAGGAGTGTCGCCGCCTTCGACGGGTGGCTTGTTTTCTGCGGCGCGCCATTCGTTGACGGTGTAGAGCCCGGCGGCGATGGTCGCCGCTTGATAACGGACGCGGCTCTCGAGGTCGCAAGCGTAAATTTCGCGGCGGTCGAAGATGATGCGGCGGCGCTCAGCCATTTCGGGATAGAGTTTGCGCAGCAGCTCGCACTCCAACTTGTGCAAAATCGGGTTGAGCGTGAGGTTCATCAAATCGGTGTAGGCGTTCTCTGCGCTCTTGTAGTTGTTGCTCGTGTCGCTGTAGACGAACGAGGGCGGCACGCCGAAGAAACGACAGACCTCGAAAACCGTAAATTTGCGCGTTTCGAGAAACTGCATATCGGCCGACGTCATGGTGACTTGTCGAAAATCGACTTGCCCGGGCAACTCCACAATTTTCTCGCCGTTCGAAAAGCGTTCATCTATCGACTTCGCGGCGTTTTTAAGTTCGTCGCTATCATATTCGCCCAAAGCGAACGGGCGGCCTGCTGTGCCGTTGGCCAAAAAGCCGCGGACGTTTCCGCCGTCGACAAAGCGTGTGAGCGTTTCCGCCGCGGCGCTGCCGGCAATGTCGAGCGTGTTTCTCGCATAGGAAATCACCGAAAGGCCTTTTTTTCCGTCGAGAGTGAGGTGCTTGAAGTGCAAAATCTCACTGTCCTCGTAGGTGCCCGAAAGGCCGTTTGCCATATCGTTCACCATGTAGACGTTGCGGAGCGCGTCGTGGCTCACCGTGCCGCGGTTGCAAAGCACCAACCTTTCGACCTCATAGTTCAATGAGTTGTAGACGGGTACCACGTAGGCGTTGCCCTCCAACAACAGCAGACGAATGATCGCGCCCCAAAAGTCGGCAGCCGACATCGAGGGACACGGTTGCACGTTGAGCAGATAGGACAAGCGGTCGCCCGGTGTGGAGACAAACAAGCCATCGCGCACACTCTCCACCCGCAGGGGGAGCGAAGACACGATGCCCGCTATCACTTCGACGCAACGGTGCGCCGTGGGAATAGACATCGGCGAAGTGTTCGCACCGAGAACGTAACCACGTACGCCCCCGGTGCCCGCCGAACGGCTCGCCGACGTTTTGGCCGGCGGAGCGCTTCGGAACAGGTTGCGGACACTTGCGAAAAAACTCATAAAATAGAGTGAGTGAATAGGTGGGATTTTATGAAAACAACAGAGCGAAATTAGTCCGATTCACGCGCGTAGACAATAGGGTTTTGCGAGCGCGTTAAACGCTCCCAAAACCCCACTGTAACAAAGTGTAACAATGTGTGCCGCCGTGCGCCGTAATGCACCGCCGTGCGCCAAACTTTATATTTTATTTTGTGTGTCTTTCGTGCCGAAATCGGCGGCCTTCTATTGTTCCGCGTCGAGAAATAGGCGCATCGTCATGAGCATCGTGATCACGCCGTCGATTTTGCGCGTTTGTTTGCGCTTGACCGGCTTGCAGTTTTCCAAGTTGTCGAAAGCCAGCACGGCATTGCCGAAGCAAAAGGCGTTGATCGGGTTCGAGTTGATGGTGATGCGCCCTTCTTTCGTCCAGTGTTCGAAGCTCTCCACCGGAGCGGTGAAATTGCCGAACGCCTGCCCCACAGGTTTGAGCGCATCGGCGCCGCCGACCGCAGCGAGCATGTTGATCACCTCCCGCGACTTCCACGCGTCGTATCCTATTTTTAGGACGTTGAAGCGTTTGGATAGGCCGACGATGTGAGCCACGATGGCGCGGTAGTCGATGACTTCGCCGTCCGTTAGGTGCAAATGCCCGTCGGCCGCCCACTTGCGGTACATCTCCTCGTTGGGGTGTCCCGGCAGAGCGCCGCGGGGGAAAAAATAATCGGTGTGAAAGTGCATCGTGCGGTCGGCCGCATTGTGAATGCAAGTCGTCACGGCCGAAAAGTCGTCACTCTCCGACAAGTCGATGGCCACCATCGCCGGCGGTCGCTGTGTGAACACGCTCAAGTCGAGCGGTCGCATCATCTTGCGGGCGAGCGTGGCGCTAATCCACGGACGCGTCTCGTCTTCGGCGTAGATGTTGAGCAGCTTGGTGCGAAAGGTCAGCAGCGCCTCCGCGCCGTTGCGCAAAGCCTTCGCCCACTCGTCGCGGTAGAAGTCCATCGAAACCGTTACGCCCATGTGCGGGTGCACCTTTCGCCACGTGTCCTCGCTGCCTTCGTCGTCGTCGACATCGGGCATAAAAATGTGGGCAAAGGTGCTGTCGTCTTCGTAGTCGCCCAACAGCATACGGCAACAACCTTGCACCATCTCGTAGCACGGCGCATCGACAAGAGGCGAGGCGGTCGTGATAATCACGGTGAGCGGGTTGTGCCGCGCCCCCATCGACGAGGTGAGGGTGTAGAAAAGTTCGGCATCGCGCGCTTGAGAGAACTCGTCGACGATGATGGTCGACGCGTTGAGTCCGTCTTTCGTGTTGGCGTTGGCCGTCAAGCATTGCGCAAAGGCCGGGCGGTTGGGGCGGCGGCTCTTGATTTCGGTTTCGTTGGCCAAATAGTAGCGCGACTTCGGGTCGAGTTTGAGGAAGCATTGGCGCACCACCTTGAAACACTTCTTTGCTTGGTCGGCACTGTTGGCGCAGATGTAGCTCTCCGCGTTGGCGTCGCCAAACAATACATCGTGGACCGATATGGCGGCGCTGCTCGTGGTCTTGCTGAATTTACGCGGAACGAAGAGCAGCGCCGTGCGCACCACGCGGCGGTCGCCTTCCCAAAATCCATAAATCGAGGCATATTGGAAAGCCTGCACCGGCGTGAGCTTGTATTTCTGCAAACCTGCGATGCCGGGGAAGTGCAATTCTTCGTAGAGCGTGAAGAATTGCAGCACCGCGACTTTGCAGAGCCCGTACTTGTCGACCATCTTCAAGAAGTGTTTCACCCCCAACTGCTCGAACACGTTGTGCCCGTCCGGGTTGTTGATCACTTCGGCGCAGTAGGCCTCAAGGCGCGCGTCGGTGTCTGCCAAATTGTAGGCCGCGAGGTCTACAGCGTCGAGCAAACGAGTCACTTCTACTTTCGCCTCGCGGAGTCTGTCTTTGTATTCTTCCGTCATAATGGCAAAGTCGGTTCGTGATTAGCGGCATCGGCGCGCGCTTGTGCCATGGCGGCGGCACGTGGGTCGGTGTCGAAAGCGATGAAGTGGCGGCCGCTAACCTTGGCGGCTTCGCATTCCGTTCCGCTGCCGGCAAAGGGAACGACCACCAACGCTCCGGGGCGGCTGCAGGTTTCGATGAGTTGCCGCGTAAGCGTGGGCGGCTTCTTCGTCGGAAAATCGTAGAGCTTTGTGATGTGGGTTTCTTGGGATGCCGTGATGATGTCGCGGAAGTTGTAGAGCTCGCCGAAAAAGGGGCGGCGGCGCGAAGCGTGGTTCTCCCGCTCTTTTTCTAAATACTCGTGCGTTTTCTCCTCAAACTCCACACGTTTTCGCTCAAACTCCGCTGCTTTTTCAGTTCTGTAGGGACGGGCATACAATTCAAGCAGTTGGTTCACACGTGCGGCGTTCGGGAACGTCCATTGACTTCGGCACGTCCAATGGCAAACGGCGCGGTCGCTGATGTGCAGCGCCGCCGCAACACACTGCGCTCCACCGAGCGAGTCGATTTCACGACGCAGCCACAAACGAAGCGGCTCAAATGGTTCGTAGAAATAGGAAGCATTGGGTTGAGTGAACGAGTCTTGCGGTGCGGCTTGACTTTCGTAATGCAAGAAGCGTTCAGCACCATTGCGAAAGGTGCGCAGACTTTTTGGGGACTGTTTAATGTGCACGCCGTCCTTCTTGTACCACGCGCAATTAGCGAGGAGACGAAAATGGCGATCAAGGAGAATTTGCGAATAGGCGATGCGCGCCGCCGATCCCCACCAGATCAAATTGCCGGTGGGGGCAAGCAGACGCGCACACTCCGCCGCCCATCGTTCCACATCGGACAAATAGGCGTCGAATGTCGGCCACTGAAAATCGAAATCGCCTTTGACTTCAAAATACGGAGGGTCGGCCACGATGAGGTCGGCACACCCATCGGGCAAATCGTTGTTCAGAAAATTGGCGCATCGCACGGTGTCGAGCGCACCGAGTTGAGCGTCTTTCATAGTTTAGCGGCCTTTTTTGTGGCTTTGAGCACCTTTTCCGTCAGGTTCTCGAGGGGGCTGCCTTCATCGGCGGCGGTCAGGTCTTGGGCGGTCAGTCCAAGCGCTTTCATGTGGCGGGTGACGGCGGCCAACGCGTCGCGCTGCACCCGAAACACGGGGTGCGAAACGAGCTTCTCGCCTTGTTGTGTTTTTTCGCTGACGGTGGTGGCTTTGAGATTTGCTATTTCGGCATTGGCCAGGTCGAGCGTTCGGCGCGCCGAAGCGAGAGAGTAAATTTCCATCTCGAGAGCAGCCGAGTCCGCGCCCTTCGATTTCACAGCGCGCTGTACCGTGGTGGCATGTTCCTCCACGGTTTTCTTCTTCTCGCGCATAAATCGCCCGTATTTTTTGGCGATGGCGCGCAGTTCGGCCAACTCGGAAGCGGAGATTAAAACTTGGCCTTCGTGGGTTTCATTGTCCATTTAATCGAGGTTTTGGAGTGGGTGATCTTTTTGTGTTTGATGTTGTTTTGTTAAAATCCACCTATTCCAAAAATCGTCGGACGCAGAGAAAAGAGAGTGTGTGGGGTTTAGAAGCACCCCCACCCCCTTTTTAAAACACCCCCCGGGGGGTATCGGGTTTGTCTCTGTTTGTTTTTTTAACGCGTGTTGCGGGGCGTTGGATGCGCGTGCCATCGTCTTCGCCGGTGAAGAGGCGGTCGATGGCTTTGCGTTCGGCCTCAACACGGCGAACGGCTCCCTTCTTCCCACCGCGTCCCAACTCTACATGCGTAGCCACATGGCAGGAGTGGCACAATGGCTGCAGGTTCGTCGCGTCGAACATCAGACGGCGGCGGTCTTCGGCTGTCGCGCCGTCTTCCACGGGCGAGATGTGGTGCACTTCAGTGGCAAGCGTTTCGCGTCCCTCGTGCATACAGCGCGCACACAAGGGGCGGGTGCTCAACACCTGTGCGCGGAGTTCCACCCATCGGGCGGAGTTGATCATGGCGCGATAGTCCGCGCGGTGATTGGAGAACATTGTCTTGCTCATGTAATCGGGTTGTAACTGAGAGAGCCCGCGAGCGCACGACTTGGCCGCATCCTCGCGGGGTCTCTATGTAACTGCGTGCTCATCGCTTATCGCCGTCCCCGATAATCACGCCGCGGTTTTGGCGGTCGGCGAGTTTGTCGAGATTGCGGCGCATCACTTCTTCAAGGCTGAAGCCGAGACGGCGTGCCAGCATTGCGACGAACCAAAGCACGTCTCCGAGTTCGTCCACGATGTTGTCCCTGAATTGGAAACAGTTCCCGCAGGCAAAGAAAATCTCGTTGTTGTTGATTTCGATTTCCCCACGGCGCACGGCCTTTGCTATCTTGTCCGCCACTTCACCGGCCTCAGCCATCAACCCAAAACTAAGATAGGGAATGTTCTCTGCCGCGTGGCCGGCAATGGTGCGGTGGGCTTGTTGCTCGTATTCTGTTGCTGTCATTATTGAAGAGCTTGATTTATTAGAATGTATTTGTAAGGGGCATCAAAGCAGTAATGTTCATCTCGCTGCGCGTTTCTTACTTCGAAGCCTGCCACGGCTTCGTTGTAAAAAACAACGCCTTGGAAGAACTCATATAGGTCGTCATCGAAGTATTTAACCTCGTCGCCTTCATATATTTCGCGGCCATCTACCGCACGGCGATTGGTGTATTGCGCCACCGAATCGGGGTGCACTTCAATGCAGCGCGGTGATGCGTCGGCGTGGCGCGTGTCGGGTTGAACGATGTAGGAGGCGGTGGCGTACTGCAACACGCCGCCGTAAACGATTGAGCCGTCGACGATGGAGCGGCCGCGGAATTTGATTATTTGCATAGGGTTGGGTTATTTGTTGAATGCTTACTGAGCGAATAGACAGCCGGTGCATACAGCCGATGCGAGTCGGGCGTGTCCTTTTCGATATTCCGAGAGCAGCGCGTCAACACGCGCCACGAAGGGGGTGAGATGGTCAATGCCCTCCAACTCGGAGACGGCTTGCGTGAATCCTAAATGCGCGCGTAGCACATCCACCGCCGCGCGTTCGGCTTCTTGTTCCAATGCGTTCGGGTCGATGGGGGGCGGTTGCTCCTTTTCTTCTTGCGGCATGAGATTGGAAAGGCAGTAATCATTTGCCGCTATCTCTTCGGGGGTGATGCTGATCTCGCGGCCGCTGCTGCGGTCTTCGTATGCGATGGAAGTAATGCCGCGTGCCGTGCGGTCTTTGCGAAGCACGAGCAACACGGTGGGGATCTTCGTGTCGACAAAGTAACCACCGGGAATAAACACGACGCGGTCGATGACGTTTTGTTCAATCAGCCAGCGGCGAATCTTCCCCTCGGCATTGCCGCGGTAGAGAATGCCGGGAGCATTGAGCACCACGGCTACACCATCGGGGGCGAGGTAATGGAGCACGTGGAGCAAAAACGCGTAATCGGCTCTTGACGGCGGGGGGAGCGCCGGGGCATCCGCAAATCGTTCGTCGCCTTTCCTTTGCTCCCACTTTGTGGAGAAGGGTGGGTTTGCCATAATGCAAGCGAACTTTCGGCCGGCAAAGGCAGGGACTTGCAGCGTATCGCCACAAACGCCCTCGAAATTGACGAGACGAGAGCGCGCTACATCCAATTGCTCGCCGTCGAGTTCTTGTCCAAACTTTCGCACTTCATCTCCAAAGGTCGAAAGCAGCGCGCCGTCCCCGCAAGTCGGGTCGTACACCTCGGACGGTTCACCTCCGACATACGATTTCATAATTTGCGCGAGTCGCTCATCGGTGTAAAATACGCCGTTCGCCTTAAACTCTTGCCGAATGCTTTTCAGATTGTGTGCCATGGCCGACGGTCAGATTTTGGAAAAAAGGAAAGAACCAATCGCGGACACGTTGCCACAGTGGAGGGCGGGGCACTCGCTCTTTCGTCTCCTCCGCTTGGTTCGAAGGGGGCGTAGGGGAATCAACGAGGGGCTCGTTTGCGAGGCTGTTAAGTGTCGGAATAATCTCCTTGTCGAGAAGTGAAAGGAATTGCAATCGGGGACCTCTCACAAAGAAACGAAGTCGCCCAAATTCTGACAACGAAAACAAAACCAGGACACGCTCGTCGTCCTCACCATTTTGCCACTCTTGTGCCATCGCATGTACTTCATTCTGCGTGATCTCTTGTTTTTTGGTCTTTCTGTTGTTTCGTTTGCTCATGTAGTTTCTTGTTTTAATTGAGGTTTTGACGGAAAAGGCCTACGATTAGGCCGAGTACGCAATCTCGTTCGCACTTTGGGAGCGCGCGCCATCCGGGGGAGGCTGCCAATGTTTCGCGGATGGTCTTTGCGAGTTCTTTCACTTGAGAGCGGAAGGCGCGGATCTGTGCACGCATGGCGCGCTCCTGCTCTTCCCTTTCGGCTAATACTTCCCTCTTGATTTGGTAAGATCTATTCATTTGCTGTCCGCGTCTTTTTGCTTTAGTTTTTAGAAACACCTCGATATCCTTTCTATCAAACAAGAACGTGCAAGGGAGGCTGTACGTGTATGGAATACTATTGAACTTTACCGCGTCGAGTAGCTTTTCTTTTGAGACGGCATACTCATCCAAAACCTCGTCCATCGTCAAACGCCGTCCATTGGCGCCATTAAACATGTCTTGGAGGTTAAAGGGTAAATGCAGATGCCATTTGTTCAATTTCTCTCTGGAAAATAGGAACTCTTCACCGGGTAATCGTGGTTCTACAGGCAGCCCCAGCTCCTCGATTTAGTAAAGCACTTCTGATACACGAAGGTGATATAAATTCATCACGTCTTCGAGATTCATTTCTTCTTTCATTGGTTTCTGTTTTTAAGTTGAAACTCTTCGGGATGTGTGGCGATATACTCTTGTGCTTTGTCCTCGTCGCCTCCGAACCTTTCGGCGGCGAACGCGGCAAGCAGGCGTTTGTACTCTTGGTGGCAGACGGCGTATTTGCGGCGACGCTCGTCTTCCGCGGCGCGCTCCATTCGTTCGCGCTCCCTTTCGTATCGGTCAAGCTCGCGACGGCGATCTTCGAGGAATTGGCGTATCCTTGCCGTAATGTTCTCACCGCGCACGCTGTTGTATCCTACTATGCCGTATATGCCGGCGGCAAGACGCGAGAAGAAGAGCATCACTTCGGCGAGATTCAAGGACGGGTAAGCCGCATAAATCACGAGAGCGAGGTTTTGAATATCAGTCGCGGTTAATTGGTCGGATGTCGAAAGCGTCTTTACATACTCGTGAATCTGTTTGCTAAGCCACGCAACGGCGAACTCGTCGCCACATTCGCGGCCGACGCGAGCCAGCGCCGGAGCGTTCCCCATGTAGCAGCGCAATGGCTGCGCTGCACACAGCGGTTGAATGGAGGAAGGATAATTCTTCGTGATGTATTCGCGCGCTTTAGCCGTTGCCGTAGGTAAGGCGGGCGAGCACGTCGTCGAAATAATCGCCGCGTTCGCGTTGCCGCTCCCTATTATCGTCGACAGATTTTGCGGTTGTGCCATGCTGTGAGGTTGTTATGGAATTTATTGATTTGGGCACGGCGTTTGCCCTCGTGTCTTCTAAGACGTGCAAGAAGTTCGTCGGCCGGAACAGCCAATCGAAATCCGCTACCCATCCACGACTGCCGCCGCCGTTGTAGAAACTCAACTTTGCCGCGTTCTGCACCACTTTGGCGAGCGCCTCTTTGCCGTACTCTTTCAAGCGGGCGCAGACAGCTGCGGCACGTTTGCTCTTGGGAGGAATAGCGCGGACTTGCGGAATCTGTGCTCCGTGCGCGGCCATCGTTTCGTTGAAATAGCGGGCAAAGGCCGCCAAATCGAAATCGCTTTTATCTTTCGAACTGACCCCCGCGGAGGGGGCAACGCTTGCAGCCTCATCCCTCGCACCGGCATTGCGGAGCGGCTTGGCCGCGTGTGCTTCTTCGACGTAAGGAGAAGAAGTACTATTCTCTTTTACTTTACTTTCCTTTCCTTTGGTACGTTTTTCGCTACCATTTGGTGCACCATTTGGTTGCGTTTCTGCTACCATTTGGTTACTTGTTTCGGTGGTTTTGGTCTTTTCGCGGTTTTCTTGGCGAACGGATACACCGAGGGCGGACGCTGCTTTGCGCTTCGCCGTTATTTCGTCTTTTCGCGCCATTCGCTGTCGTAGGCTTTCGGAGTAGAAACACTCACCGCGCTCGGGGTCGACGGTGAAGGCAAATAACCCAAAGTCCCTAATTATTGACTTTGCGAGAGAAGCATCGATACGAAGGTCGAAAGCTATAAGATTATAATCAACGACACTCATATATTCCGGATCTTCTCGGAGGCGCTCTACGAGCATAAAGTAAACGCCATAACCCGCGGGGCCGTGCTTCATGCGCACATTTACCAGCCGTTCATCGTTGCGGGCGTTGGAATCGTGAGGAAAGTAGGAAGAGAGGGTTTTTGTTGCTTTCTTTCTTCCCATGGTTTGTGTTACCTATTCTTCATTTATTGTTTAGGTGTTCGCTGACAACACGCTCGAACGTGTCGAAATCTCGAACGACTTCGTAACGATAGCCGTGGGTTTCGGCGTGTTGTTGCCACTCCTTTTGTGCGGGGCTTTGCCGCCCCTTTGCAGTCTTCATCTCAATGCACAGCGCGTGGTGCTGTTGTGAGGGCACGAGAAGAAGCAAATCAGCCACGCCGGCCACGACGCCCTCAGCTTTGAGGCGCGCGCCGGTGATGTGGTCGCGTCGGCCGCCGTTGGGCACTGCGAAGAGCAGCGGGCTCAAGTCGGCGTGAGCGTAGCGAAACCAACGGACGCAGGCGCATTGCAGTCGGTGTTCGGGATCTTGCATTAAGCGGCGGGCGTTTCTTCGTTCGTGTCTTTGATGAACTCGACAATCGGCGTTTCAACGACCGAAAGGAGTACGGGCTTGTGCATTGACTTATCGAACTTATCAAAGAGTAAGTCCGTTGCGTCGGTCAGCTTCTCGGCGGCCACGAGCGCGGCTTCTTTCTTGTCGATTTCGAGGCCTACGCTATTCAACGAGGTGATCGTGTAGACGATTTTGTAGTACTTCAATTCGGGTGCGTCGCACTTGTCGGTGATCAGTTCGTTGAACTTTCGGCCGACTACGTCCGTAACGACCACCAATGCGGCGGCGTTCTCGTATTCGGCTTTCACCAACTGCTCGGCGCGTGTGCAGCTGTCAGCCTGCACGAGGTAGGAGAAACGATTTCCGACCTTCTGGCCTTCGTCATTGACCTTTTCTACGTTGGTCTTACATTCGTAGTATTTCATTGTAGTGTTTCTTTTTGTGGTTCGGGGATTTCGATGTTGAGATATTGTTCGGCGTAGCGGCGCAGGCGGTCGACATAGGTTTCGAATTCGAGGGTGGTCATCGCGGCCGTTGAGTTGGGGAGTGTCACGACTTCGCCCGTTTTGTAGTTGATGATGTGTTCGCCGGCCACTTGCTGTTTGAAAAATTGATGAACTTGTTCGCAGTTTGTGAACTCCCATCCCGCCTGCTGCAAACCCGTTAAAAGCATCGGGTAAACAACGCCCCAGAGATATTTGTTTTGCGGTGTAGTCCTTCGGCGCTGCTTCCGTTGCACTGTGCAAACGTATTCGCCGACGGGAGAGGTTTCGAGAAAGAATCGAAGCGGAACAAGATTTTGTTCGTCGCGTCGGTTGTATTGAGTTAATTCGAGGGTGTATCTGAACATTGGGGAATTTATACTATGCCTCAAGCGTAATTTCCAATCCGGGCAGTGCGAGATATGTTGCTATTCCCGTCTTAGATTCCACGAGACGCTTAAACTCTTGGGGAGAGGAATTATTGTCAGATAGGTGCAATAGTACAATCTCTTTTACCTTCGACAAATCCTGTTTGCGTATGGTGTGAAGCGTTGTGGCGATTTCCATGTGCGACGTTAGAAGACGTGATCGCATAGGAGATGGAACTTTGCCCGTGATAATGTTTTCTTCAAGAACATTGTCGGAATAGTTCGCTTCGATGAGTACGTGATCGAGACCTTGAATTTTATATGGAAAGGAAACACTGTCTGTGAGAAAGAGAAGTTTCCCCATTTCAGGATGACGAATTACAAAAGACTCGCAAGGCACATCGTGAAAAGCTTCCAATGTGAGCACTTCAAACTCTCCTCCTACGAGCATCCATTGTCGACGGGTTGTTTCAACCAAGAGTGGCTGCACATCTAAGTCTTGAGAATTGATCACGTCCGATGAGCAATGCACCGCAACACCGGCGCGTGCCATGTCTGCCAGCCCTTTTGCGTGATCTCCGTGCCGATGGCTCACCACGCATCCGACAATCCGTGAAAGATTGAAGGCTAAAGCTCGTTTGATTTCGAGAAACGCGATACCGGCCTCAATAATCAAGGTGCTGCCATCGTTCGCGGTGAGTAGATAACAGTTCCCTTTGGAGGACGATCCTAAAACTTGCAGTTTCATTGCCGAATATATTAGTAATCGGGGGTTTCGTCCTCATCTACTCCCGTAGTGGCGGTTGGAGAACAACTGTTGTGCGGTTCATCTTTTACTTCTACGTAGCTGTCTGCGTCAAGATCAATCGTCGTATCGGGTGAAGTGACCATCGCTTCTCGAGTAGCTTGTGCAGACGATTCCACCGAAGATTCGTTGATCATCGCCTCCTGCATCTCGATTGATAGATAACCGTATTTTGAAAGGAGACGTCGGATAACGGTTTTCAATGCCATGGTTTCAAAATTTCCTTCCCATCCCGTTCCTTTCCCGGTAGAAGTCTCTTGTGCTTTTTTGATAAGCTGTTCAACCGTTGTCTCGCGACGTACGGAAGGCGAAAAACGTTTGGCGTAGGCGGCCACTTCATCGACACTCATGTAGAGTGTTTTGCTGAAACCATTGAGAAGTTCAAAGTGGGCGAAGTAGCCGATCACTCGTTCAGACGTCTTTTCGCCGTCGAACTTGATTTCTCCGGTTAGTTTATTTACCCCTCGGAGTTCGCCTTCATAGACCACGTCCGCGTTGATTGTTCGGTATTGCCCCGTGCGCATCGCCATTTGAATGTAGCCTTTGTAGCCTACAACAAAAGTTGGAGTGGGGATCTTTACCCATTGCCCGTTGCTGTCTCGTTTGTTGTTGTTATAAACAACGATATAGGAGAATCCCAGCGCCTTGTTGATGGGCAATTTGAGAACTGCTGCTTTGAGTGCTTCTTGTATCACCAAACGTGGTTCACAAGTTTGTAAGGCTTGGTCTCCTGTATACACATCGATGATCGATGCCGTGAACGCATCTTTGTTTTCTTTGAGTGCGTTGTAAAATTGTTTCTGCACGCTGTCTGCTTCAAGCATCGTGCGTAATACTGCGACTTGGGTTGCCATTGTTTCTGGTTTTATAGGTTATTGCTTGGTGTTGTCGTCTTGTATAGTGACTGTAAAATCACCCTCAGTCACTCTCATTTCTATTGTTTGTGAGGGAATGCGCAAAAGATTGTTCACACTTTCTGCGTTGTCAACGAAGACCGGGGCTTGCACTTTGTAGTGTTCGCATAGGGTGCGAATGATGTCTAACCCTGCGTTGATTCGCGCTGCGCTGTTAAGCGTTGAGTTGTAGGCGACACCATTAACCGTAGCCTTGCACGTTTCTTTGGGCGTTCCGTCAATCAGATAGTCGAAAAGGCGGAACTTGACAATGCGGAACTTCTCGTTGATCTTTCGTTCTGCAGTGGTGGCAAAGGCGCGCATGTACGTTGACAGCATATCCTCCTTATGCTCGATTTCTGCGTATTGCTGTGAAAGATCCGATAACTCGGAACGCAACTCTTTGATGCGCTGATTCGTTTTCTCTACGCGTTCAAAGACGGAGAGCGATTCGAGCAACTCTTTCTGTTCACTACGCAGTTCCTCCAATCGTCGGTTGACACTTTCGTTGTCCTCCGGTTGTTCCGTGTCGGGAAGCGCTTCAATGAGGAAACGGAGTTCAGAAATTTCCATGTTGCCTTCGACGGCCTTTGCTATAGCGTCTTCCAACGGCGTGTCCGTTCGCTCTTTTGTTCTCAGAGACAAAAGCTCGGCATTGATTTCAATCATTCGCTCTTTCGCCTTGCGGGATTCTTCAAGGCGACGCTCCAAGTCTTCGCGTCGTCTCTTCAAATCTTTTCCCTTCTTTTGGTTTTCTTCCAAACGCTCGGCTTTGTCGATGTTGAATTTCTCCTGCAATTCCAGGCGCTTTGCTTCTATTTGGTGTGGCTCGAACGGTCTGTTGCAACACGGGCATCTAAAGTCCTCGGCCGTTGCATTAAAAGTTTCGGCCTTAATGGATCTCCACTCTTCAATCAGGCGTTCCCGTTCTTTGGCAGAGCTTTTTATTTGATCTTCAATCTCCGCCACGAGCTTAGCTGTGGGTCCTATTGTGGCGAACTCTGCATTGAGTTTACCGATTTCTTCTGCTCTCTTGGTGGCGGCGTGATTGTATTCCGACGTAACCTTCGATCTGATCTGCGACAGTAGAGTTTCCAACTTGGCTGAAAGCCGTCTACGTTCTTCAGCTTCTGGGCTATTCCCCAACCCTCGCAAGAGATTTCCCTGCTCCGACTCGTTTCTCTCCAACTGTGCGCGAACCTCCTTCTCATCCTTCTCGATTTCGGGGAGCGAGCGCTTCAGTTCGTCAATGCGCGTCGGTATGCTGTCGATGGGAGCTTTCAAGGCTTTCTTTTTCGCAAGAATTGAAGATCGCTCCACATCAAGATTTCCCCCTTTGAATGCTTCAAAGATCTGCTCCGCGTCGTTGGCCGGTGCAATGGTGTTGAGTTCTTCTCTGACATCTTCGGGTGAGAGGTCTACAATCGAGAAAAGAAGTTTGCGTTGCTCTTCCCATTTCTGCTCGGCGAAGTGTCCGGGGGCAGTAATCGAACGGAAAATGGATTCCGGGCAAAGCTCATCGATCGCTTTCTTCCAAGCGCTTGCAGTCAATGGCTGTTCGTTCATGCGAAACTCTTCGGTGTGCCCGGCAAGAGTTGGCTCAACAGCGCCACGTGCCTTTTTCCACTTCTCTTTGTATGTTCTTTCCAACAGAACCGTATATCCGTCGACGTCGATACTCGCTTTTACTTGTACGTCCTTGTGTTTGACTTCGTCCCCGTTAGCGTCCAACGGTTTCAAATCAAACTTGCTGTTCCCGTCGTGATCTTTTCCAAAGAGCAGCCATGTAAACGCATCGAAAATCGAAGTCTTACCGGTGCCGTTCCTTCCGGAGATGACCGTGTGAGAACCAAAGTCAACAGACAAAGATTCTATACCCTTAAAGTTGCAGAGGGTAAGATTTTGCAGTTTGATAAGTGGCATGTTCTATTTGTTTTTATGGGTGATGGTTTTTAGTTCTCGGTGTCGCAGGGCTTCAAACTCTCGCATCACGTCTTGGTGATCTTTGCGTTCGCGTATCGCGATGCGGAAAAGCAGTGCGTTGAAATTGGCGAGGTGGGCAAGGAGGGCGGAAAATTCGCCGTTTGTCATTTATATGTAGTATATGGGTTGTGGGCAGCAGCGATCGGAGTAGTCGTTGACCTGATCGGCGCGAATCTGTCGGTCGTATTCCTCCGAGGCTTTGCGCTCGACCAGCGCTTGTTCGGCGCGTTTGTGCAGATCGACCAAATAGCGATACAGCTTCATCGCCTCTTCATGGCCGGCAAGGAGCGTATCTTCTTCGATGGCCTCGTATTCGTCGTCCGTTTCGGCCATGAGCCGGAATCGCTCGTCGTCGAGTTCCTCGGGGCTTGTGTGCAGCACGTCGTAAATGTCGTCTTCGAGCATCTCGATGATGCTGGAAAGTTCGACGGAGGGGCCGTCGTGGATGCTACTCTTTACGAGGGAATCGTTATCATATTCGAAATACATAGCGGTGCGGGGGATTAGAGTTCGTATTCGTGAAGAGCGCCCGGGGCGATGGGCAACAGCTCGACGATAGCGCGGGCGAACGCGGCGCGTGCTTCTCGGAGTATCTTGCGGAGCATCTCCGCACCCTCGGGGGACTTCTCAACTCGGAAGTAGAGTCGTGCCGTTCCGTTGGCTTTCCGAATGTGAGAACGGATGAACCAGACGTGCGGGTTGCGGGAGAATTTGAAGATGAATTCCTTTCGCTCCTCGAAACGTGGTGCCGGTTTCACGATCAGAGCGTGGGTGAGATATCTCCCCTTGGTGTCGATTAGTGGGTAGATCATACAATGCTTCTGAGTTCTCGGGTTTCCTTCTCGGCGTGTTGGGCAAAAAGCTGCTGCGCCTTGGCGGTGTCGGTGACAATCTTTCGGCCGATCTGCCGAACGGCGGGGGCGAGAAATGTGTTTTTGTATTTGAGAGCCGTTACGATGGAGCACCCGAACAAATCTGCGATACCTTGTAGCCCGAAGACCTTCTCCGAGGATTCGGCGGCCTTGCGCTGTTCGTGCTGCTCGAGGGCTTTATTCACGGCGTTCTCGACGATTGCTTGCAGGTCAACTGCTGAGATGATGATCGCTTGTTCCATTGTTGTGTGTGTTAGGGGGCTTGTTGGTCGAACGACTCGTCGGGGCGGGCGATGGTCACCCAGCGGTTCACGCCGTCTGTTTGGTAAACGAGGCGCTCGCCTTGGTAGCGAGTTATAAATGTGATCGCGGCGCGTGCGCTTTCCACTGCGCGAATGTCGGGGAGAATGAATCTCACTTTTTCGCCCGTCTTGATGTCGCGTACCATCTGGCGGCTGACCTTTTCCACGCGTCGCAGATCGGTCGGTTCACGGAGATACGCCGTGATGCGGGCTCTTTCTTTTTTTCCTTTCATACGTTGAAATTATTGTGACCACGGGCGGAGTCGAACCGCCGAGGGGAGGAACCTATTACGCAGATGAGGACATAAACCTCCTTCCCCTTTCCGACGAAGATGCACCGCTGCGCACCCTCCGTGGTCGTGGCTGTTCCGACTCTCACGAGCAGGAGGCAACCGGATCTAATGAACAAGAATCGTAAACCATAGATTGTTGTGGCGAGGCGGGGAGTCGAACCCCGCGGCGGTAATGCTTGCGAAATCCCTAAGTAACTCATTATTTTAGGTTGAAATTTGCCCTCTTCCTTGGCTCGCCGTGTCCCCTAGCAACGTCGTCGCGACGTGGCGCGGGGTCAGAAAAGAAATAAAATAATGGAGGTCGTTTGTGTGCGCACCGCCGAATGGCCTCTCCCAACTCTTCACAACGTGAAGCATCGGCGGCGCGCTATGTCGTTACAGCTTCGAGGGATTCACATACGCCGGGATGTTCTTCCCTCTCGCTATCTGTTTGTCGATGTAGATTCGAAAGGCTTCCTCCACGTTCGCGTCTTCAAAAGCGCCGAGCAGTTTCCCGAGGAAGTCGATTTCTTTGTTCTCTTCCACGCTGTTGACGATGTCCTCAATCTCGAGTGTGGCGTTCAGTTGTATTGTATTCATGTCTTCTTATTGTTTTAGGTGTAAAGAAAAAGAGCGCGCCGTTAGGCTGTCAGCTCATTCTCGATAATTTTGTAAGGCTTAGGATCTATAGTAACGAGAGCGGCGCGCCCGTTTTTTTCGTAAATCTCCGCTACATAGCAGAGGTAATCCACTATAGCTACGAAGCGTTCCACCACGTTCCCATACGCGGAATAATATTCCGCCGACAAAGCCCATACAACAAGCGTAGACAAATCTCTGCGCTCTGGAATCGCGCGATGTTCGTAGGCTTCTATTCTTTCGTACTCGCACTCTATGTTATGCACTGTCGGAAGACATTCGGAAAACTTACGACTGGCCACATTGAAATCCCAGGTGTCGGAACCCTCATTAAATCGGTATGACCGGTGGGATTTTTTCATTCGAAACGGAAATACAGGTTGTCGATTGTCTGCACTCATAACTTTTCAGCGTCTACGAAATCGGGGAGTTTGTCTCGGGTTTGTAATCCGAAGTATTCGCGTAAAGCAGCGTTTACGTTGTGGACGTCAAACTTCTCGAGAAGATCAAGGAGGGCGCGCTCTTCTTCGAAGTAGTTCACACAACCGAGAAATTCCGTCACTCGTTCGTTTTTATCTTCGAAGTATTCGCGCAAAGCGGCGTTTATGTTCTTGGTGTTAAACCTCTCGAGAACCTCGAGGAGGAAGTCCTCTTCTTCGAAGTCGCTCACGTTGTCGAGGACTTCGTCGGTGTCCACCGATAAATCGAAGTATATTGTACTCACAACTTGAATTTGTTTTGAGTTTAGAAAAAGGGGCGCGCCGCCCGGTGGAACTACCCATTACCCAACAATAAAATGATGGGCGGCGCGCCGTGTGTGTTATTCGTCGTCGGTGTTCACGTGTTCTTTCATGTAGGCAAAAAAACGAGCCACAGAAGTGGGGAACATTTCGGCTAAAAGTGCCCGTTTCCCAATGAAAGCCCACAAGTAAATTCCGATAACTCCCGCAGCTTTCCATACAATCCAAGGAATCACGGGGCATTCAATTTCTAAGCCGACCAAAAAGGTGGCGAGAAGGAGAAGAACCGTGTGCAGAGCGAAGAAGCCCCACTGGCCGAAGGTGTCGAGTAGTTGTTTCATTGTAATTCCTCTTTGTAGGTTGGATACAGTTTTACGAGAGCGTTGTACATTTGGGAGTCGCGGAAATTCTCCACTCCGTTGATAACCTTCCAATTTCGGGCGCGTAAAACACCTTCGTGATAACGAATAGAACCAGGTTCGGCAAAATTCTTGTAACCTGACAAAAGGTCAAAATGTCGTTTCACTTCATGCAGAAAGATGTTGGTTTGTAGGCGCTTGGGGGCACACACAAACTCGTGAATAGCAGAAGGCAGTCCCATATACACCGCAAGCGTATCCAATACGCGCTGCCGCTCGTTTTCCGAAAGCTCGAACCAGCCCTTGTATTCTTCGAGGCCTTGTTTTGCCTTGCGATCCAGGGGGGCGTCGTTCTCGTTGTTGACCTCGTCGGACTGCTCGTCTTCGCTGTCGTCTTCTTCCACTGCGCTGGCCTCATCGGCCGTGCCGTTCTCTTCGTCCTCGGCAAGCGGTGTCTCTTCGTCGGCAAAAAGGTGTTCGAAGAAGACCAAACCGGGAGCTGCGAGACGGAGATAGTGCTCTGCGGCATCGTAATCCTTTCTTTGGACAGCGATGCGGAGATGAAGCAGCACGGGGATAGCTACGCGTCGATTGAATGCCGATTGAAGGAAGATTCGGAGATTCACCTCTCGAAAACTATCGATCACTCTGATCTTCTTAATCAAAGCATTAGTTCGTTGGGTTAGGAGCTCTGCGCAGCGTCGAATCTCGCCGTCTTTCAACGATCGCGGTGTATTCGACACGAGCAGATTCTGGACAAACCAGCTGCATTCGTCGATTTTCCTGTTGTAGAAGACCACTCTGTGTTGCTCTTTTCCCCATCTTCCCGAGTGATGAAGATTTTTCCGTGCGCGAATCGCCTCTGCGCTGTCGAACACTTTGATTGCGAACAGCTCTTCTTTCTCCTTGTCGAGGTGGATCTCATCTATCACCTTCCGAAATTCGTCCGCTACCGCAACGAAGAGTGCGTCGACACTTTCTTCCAGTCTTTCTAAAATCAATTCTTCCATTGTCTTGTTTTGTTAGTTATTTACTTTTCGCGGCTTGAGCTTATGTTCGTGTACCGTTAATTAGATCCAACCTTCGCTGTATTCGAAGTAGCGTTTTGCCGCTTCCTTTGCCTCTCCTTTGCCGTGCAAGGCTATCATCTTGTTTGCGTAGGCGGTATAATCTTCAAAGCATTCGAGCGCTTCAAGAACTGCGGCCTTGTCATTTACCTTCTTCCAGATGCGGATACCGGCTTCTGAGGCTGCGATCAGTTTTTCGCGGAGATTGAACATCTCTTCTTCGGAAAGTTCTTCTCTGTTGACGTTGTTAACGAGAGCTCCCATTGCTTCTGACTTGCGGTTGATCACTTGCTTGATGATGAAGTCGAGTGCGGTTGTCATTGTTTCTTTCTTTTTGAATGCTTGTTTTTCCGCGGCTTTCGCTTTGCTGTATCGCGGGAAATACAGATATTTGCGTATTCTTTTGCGGCGTTTCGTCGTTGTTTTCAACAAGTTGCGCCGCTTGCGCTTGTAGCTTACGTTTGATTACAGTGCAAAGATACAAAGAGTTTGTATTGCATACAAATCTCTGGCGATAAAAGTTTGTATTCGGTTTGTATTTTAACACTCGAAAACCACTATGATTACGAAGGAACGCGCGGAGGCCGCGATTAAATACCTAATTGATAGCGGGTTCGCCAAAACTCAAAAAGAATTGGCGAATAAGATATCATTTGATCCCACGAATCTAAGTCAAGCGAAGAATGGTGATAATCGATATTTGACTGAGGGGCTTGCACAAAGACTTAGTACAAACGAAACAGGTATTAGTTTGTATTGGCTCTTAACTGGCAAAGGCCAAATGCTCAGTGATAGCTCTTCGCAGACAATGCCCGCCAACGTCGACCTACCGACCCAAACGGAGCTCAACGAAAAGAACGCCGTGAAATGGTACTACGAACTTGACGCGTCTGCCGGTGATGGTTTCTTCGAAAACAACGAGATAAACGCTCCATACAAATACATCAACGTGCCGGGCTTTGAGGGATGCTTCGGGCTTAATGTCACCGGAGACTCGATGCTCAACACTGCACAGAGCGGAGACATCGTCGCCGTCTATCCCCAAGAGGTGCAGACAATCATCAACGGGGAAATTTATCTTGTCGTCACCCGAGACTATCAGCGAATGGTAAAACGACTCGTCGCGAGCGGATATTCCGAAGACGCGATTATTACTTGCATCTCCGACAACCCCGACAAGACACGCTACGCCGATATGAAGATACAAGCAGACCTCATCCACAAAATCTTCCGCGTCGCTGGGTTCGTATCAATCAAAAGAATGGCATAAAAAGAAAATCACCATGAAAAATCTTATCTTTGTATCTCTCCTGCTCCTCTCTTGCGTTCTCATAGGATGCAAACAGAAAGACAATCGCCCGCCGCTTGTTCGAGCGAACGAACTACTGCGAAAGAATCATTTGCAGGAAATGGACGAGATCGACAGTATCTTCGGATATGAAGATGTCTACGATAACAATTTGAGCGTGAACAGATTCTCGTACATTCGAGATAGCTTGAGAATGATATCCCGTAAACGCGAACTAACGGAGGAAGAAAAAGAGCTAATGGATGAGTTCAATTCTAACAGCGAGATTTTTCTTAGCACATCTCAAAAACGACTCCGCGAACATCTGCGAAAAGGAGACAAAGAAGAATTTATCGGATATGAATGCGTGATGACTGATACGGCATCAGCAACTTCTCCCGGTGGAATGACGATCTACTCCATCGACAAAGACTTTAAGAAGGTACGAGTCACGAAAAAACTCTTCCTCTCGGAGGATTACGAGTAATCGCTCGAGCGTGCGAAAACGGCAAAATTGTTTTGTCCATCGCCATCGTCTGCGAGGTATTAGCCATTCCCCTCCGCGATCGATACATGGCATCACGCGGAATTAAAGCACAACTATAAGAAAGGGGCGGAGCATCATTGCCCCGCCCCTTGCTTTTGAGCTTGCATTGTTTCTCTCAAGCTTGCAACATTAGCTTGCGTGGTTTGCTCACCTCATATATAAGGCGAGCAAACAGTTTTTTACACCGGGAATGCGCTGAAAACGGGAAAAGTGTGCGTGAAATAGCGCAATCTTGTTGTATCTATTTGATAATCAGAGTACATGATGTTTCGTCGAAAAGTTCCCGCCTTTTTTCGAAAAGCCCCCAATGGCCGTCGCGCCGTCGGCCGTACACGGTTCGCCCCTTCCTGTTTTGTCGCAATAGGTCGGGAGCGGTGCGTGCGAAAACGCGGTGCCCCGCCCGCCCGTCTGTCTGTGTCGGCGCTTGCGCTGCGGCGAAATCGCAGTGCTCCGGCGCGGTAAAAGCGAAAGCCCCCTTGTGCGATTCGACGCAAAAGTGTAATTTTGCCCTGAGGCACATCAACAAGCACACGGTGCGCGTCCGGCAGAGCGAAAGCCCCGGCCCTTCACCGATCGTGGCGCACGATGTCGCTCGCCAACGCCAATTCCCATCCGCCCATGTCCTATTTCCTACAACACGTCGCGCAGGATTTGCGCGCCCACTTCGCCGATCTGAGCCGCGTGGTGGTGGTCTTCCCCAACCGCCGCGCCGGTTTGTTCCTCAATGACTACTTGGTGGAAGACGCCCCCGACGACACCCCGCTGTGGGCGCCGCGTTATGTGACGATCAGCGAGCTTTTTCGCGAACTCTCGGACGTGACGCTCAACGATGCCGTCGACAGTGTGTGCCGGCTCTACGCCCATTACGTGGATCTCCTGCGCAGCGCGGGCGATGCCGCGGCCGACGAACTTTCGCTCGACACCTTCTACGGCTGGGCCGACCGCATCCTGGCCGACTTCGACGATGTGGACAAAAACATGGCCGACGCCTCGCAGCTGTTTCGCAACCTCGAGGAGCTCAAGGAGCTGGAAAGCACCGAATTCCTCAGCGAAGCGCAGAAAGAACTCATCGGGAGTTTCTTTTCCAACTTCGATCCCGACCACAAGAGCGAATTGCGCGAGCGCTTTCGCCGACTGTGGAATGCCCTCCTGCCGCTCTATCGCCGCCTCAATGCGGAGCTGTTGGCCGAAGGCAAGGCCTATGAGGGCGCACTCTACCGGCGGGTGGTCAATGCGCTCGCGGAAGAGCGCTGTGCCTTGCCGGCCGATGTGGATTGTTACGCCGTGGTGGGCTTCAACGTGCTCGACAAAGCCGAACAACGCTTGTTTGAAATCATGAAGAAGGCGGGGAAGGCCCGTTTCTATTGGGATTACGACGTCTATTATGCCGACCCCTATCGCGCCGCCGACCGCGATACGAGTCGAGGTTTTGAGGCGGGACTGTTCATCGAGGAAAACCTGCGCAACTTCCCCAATGCTTTGCCGGCCGAGTGCTTCGACAATTTCCGAAACATCGAGCAAATCGAGATGGTCTCGGCCACGAGCGAAGCCGCACAGGCACAAAGTGTGAGCGGATGGCTCGAAAATCACTTGCCGCCCGACGAAACGGCGCATCGGCGCACGGCGGTGGTGCTGTGCAACGAGAATTTGCTCCAACCCGTGCTGCGCGTGTTTCCCGAACGGGTGCATCAGGTGAACGTCACCAAGGGTTTCCCGCTCGGGCACGCCGAAGCCAACACGTTGGTGGAACAGGGCTTCGCCGATCTGGAGCGTCGCGGCGTTTCGTTGCGGGCCGTCGAGGTGCTCGACCGCTTGAGTGCGCGCGTGAACGAGCGGGCCAAGGACATTTGCGGGCGGCCGGATTTCGACACCTCGCGGTTTGAAGATGTGTTGCAGTCCGAGGCCTTCTATCTCATGGCCACCTTGCTCAACCGCCTGCGCATCATTGCGGCCGCGGGCCGATTGGAAGTGGGCGTGAGCACCTTGCGTCGCGTGGTGCGCCAGATCGTTCGGCAAACCACTGTACCTTTTCACGGCGAACCCGCTGTGGGGCTGCAGGTGCTCGGCGTGCTCGAGACACGCTGCCTGGATTTTGACGACGTGTTGATGCTTTCGGTCAACGAAGGTACGCTGCCGCAGACGCCCAACGACAACTCGTTCATCCCTTACATGCTGCGCAAAGCCTTCGGCCTCACGACCCCCGAACGCCGCACGGCGGTTTATGCTTACTACTTCTATCGTCTCGTCCAGCGGACGCGGCGTTTGCGCATGACGTTCAACAGTTCGGCCGAAGGACTCTCCTCCGGCGAGATGTCGCGCTTCATGACGCAGCTGCGGGTCGACCGAAATTTGCCGATTGTCGACTTGGCTTTGCGCGTCGACCTCGATTCGCTGTTGCACACGCCCGCCGCCGTCGACAAACCGCGCGATCTCGTGGAGCGTCTCTACCGTCGCGATGCGGAAGGCCACGTGAAGGGCGCTCACCCCTCGCTTTCGCCTTCGGCCATCAACACGTATTTGCGCTGCCCCTTGCGCTTCTACTACGAATATGTGTGCAACTACCGCATGCCGCAGCCCACTCCCGACGACGGAATCCAGCCCAATCTGCTCGGAACGATCTTCCACGCGGCGGCACAAGCCGTGTATGAGCGCGTGGTCAGCGACCATGACGGCACGCCTCCGCCGGGTTATCTCGAGGCGTTGGCACGCCGCCCCAAAATCGGCGAGTCCAGTCCGTTGCGTCCCTACATTGTACAGGCTTTTGCGAAAGAAAATTTCGAACCCGAGCAACTGCCGGTGCTCGAAGCCAGCGTGGTCGAGATGTACCTGCGCATTTTGCTCGAAGACGACGCGCGGTTGGACGAACTGCAGGTGTGCGAATTGGAGCGGTGGCACGAAATGCACCTGCCGCTGCCCGAAGGTTTGGGCGCTTCGCACGTGACGATCGGCGGGATCATGGACCGTTTGGATCGCGTGACGCACGACGGCCGCCGATTGTGGCGCATTGTCGACTACAAAACGGGAGGCAATCCCGAAACGGCCGATTCTGTGGCGCAACTTTTCGAAGTGCGCGGCGGGAACCATCGACATTATATGTTGCAGACGTTCATCTATGCCGAAATCTTGCGGCGCGAACTCGCCCCCGACGCCTCCTCGATCGCCCCCGCCCTCTACTTTGTGCATCGCGCCCGCGGCAAAAACGGTTTTTCGCCCTATTTGAAGATGGGCAAAGGGAAAGAAAAGAGCGAAGTGGTGGATTTTGCGGAACAAGTACCCGATTTTGCGGAGCGCCTCACGCAGTTGGTGGGCGAAATTCTGGATCCGGCGCGCAGTTTCGAGCCGTTGACCAACGACGAAAAGACGTGCAAAGTCTGCCCGTTCTACGCTTTGTGCTATCGATGAGGCGCAGAGTGGGGTGGCACCGCGGGTGCGCTGTGCGATGGGGCGCAGGGTGCGGCGGTCGGCGTGTTGAGAATTGTGGACAACGGGCGCAAAAAAACTACTTTCTGTGAAGTGACTTGGTCGAGACGCTGCAAAATCGTACTTTTGCTCTTGAAATTAAAAAGACTATGGCCCGCAAGAAGAAACCGCTTCCCCTGCTCGAGAAAATACTAATCACCGATGTCGCCGCCGAAGGAAAGGCTTTGGCCAAGGTCGACGGACTCGCCGTTTTTGTGCCCTATGTGGTGCCCGGCGATGTGGTGGATCTGCAGATCCGTCGCAAGAAACACAGTTATGCCGAGGCGGAAGCCGTGCACATCCACGAATATGCCGAGGAGCGTGCCGAACCTTTTTGCCCACACTACGGCGTGTGCGGCGGATGCAAGTGGCAAATCTTGCCCTACGAGGCACAGTTGCGCTACAAACAGAAGCAGGTGATGGATCACCTCGCACGAATTGGCAAAATTGAGTTGCCGGCGTGCAGTCCCATCCTGGGTTCCAAAAAAACACGCGAGTATCGTAACAAACTCGAGTTTGGTTTCTCCAATAAGAAGTGGCTTACGCTCGAACAAGTGAAAAGTGGCGAGGTGTTCACCCAGATGAATGCCCTCGGCTTCCACATCCCCGGCGCTTTCGACAAGATTCTCGACATCGATGAGTGCCACTTGATGAGCGAAATCAACAATCGCATTCGCAACGACTTGCGCGCTTATGCCATCGATCGAGGTTTGGAATTCTACGACCTGCGCGCCAACCGCGGCTTGATGCGCAACATCATGCTGCGCACGGCTTCGACGGGCGAAATCATGCTGCTGGTGCAATTTTGCATCACGAACGACGAGGAACAACGCGCGGCGCTCGACGTAATGAAGCATTTGCACGAAACGTTCCCCGAAATCACCTCGCTGCTCTACGTGAACAACACGAAGTGCAACGACACAATCGGCGATTTGGACGTGGTGACGTATGCCGGCACCGACTTTATCTACGAATCGATGGAGGGACTGCGCTTCAAGGTGGGGCCGAAGAGCTTCTACCAGACGAACAGCGAGCAGGCCTACGAACTTTATAAAGTGACCCGCGACTTCGCCGGTCTCACGGGTGGGGAGTTGGTCTACGATCTCTACACCGGCACGGGAACGATCGCCAATTTCGTGGCAGGCAAGGCGCGTCACGTCGTCGGCATCGAGTATGTGCCCGAAGCCATCGCGGATGCCAAGGTTAATGCCGAGCTCAATGGCCTGAATGACAAGACAACGTTCTATGCGGGCGACATGAAAGATATTCTCACTGACGAGTTTATCGCGCGCCACGGGCGTCCGGATGTGATCATCACCGATCCTCCGCGCGCAGGTATGCACAATGATGTGATCAACGTGATCCTCAACGCCGCCCCGCGCCGCATTGTTTACGTGTCGTGCAACCCCGCCACACAAGCCCGCGACTTGCAGCTGCTCGATGCGAAATATCGTGTCACAGCCGTGCAGCCTGTCGACATGTTCCCCCAGACTCATCATGTAGAAAACGTGGTGCGACTGGAATTGCGCGATTGACGGCCGAAACATCCGCCGCGGGTTGGCTGCCGTGAGCCGCTTTCGAGCTGCACACGCCCTGTATGGCCATTGCGACACGCCTTATATATATAAGGAGTGCGCTGCCCCGCTTCGTTTCCCTCTGCTTCGTTCATCGCCACCTCCCCTCCTTCTATGCCCGCTTCCCTCCCGACCGCCGCTTTGCGCACCCGTTTGTCCTCCCATTTGGCACTTTGTCGCTTCGATGCGCTGCGCGATCATCTGTTGGCGCTGCGGAATGCAGAATTTCGTGCGGCAAGTGTTGTGCTGGCTGAGGCGAATTTTTGGAGCTCGCTGAGCGATGAGGCGTTTTGGTCGGCCTTTCGCACGCTTTGTCGCGCCGACAGCCGCGCTTTTCTCGGCACTTTGCTGAAAGCCGCCGTCGGTCGCCGAAAACACGGTGGACTGCAATGGACGGCCCCCGATTTTTTCGGGTTTTGTCGCGAGGATGCGACCGCAATCGACCGACGCAAAATGCTGGAAGCCCTTTTGCCGTTGGCTTCCACCCCGGAAGAGGCCGAAAGTCTCCTGGCGGAGCTTTGGCATCGGGAAGACGGTGAGAAAGTGCGCGCGGCACAATTGTTTCGCGCGGCCACATCGGCGACTTATTTCCTGTTGTTCAAAACACTGCGGCACTTTGAAGACGACAAAAACTATCTACGCCGCGTCGCCTTGGAGTTAATGCGCCGCGGCGACAAGGCTGCATTCAACTTGGCGGGCATGTTGCGCGAATACTTTGCCCTCGGCGAGCTGCCGGGTACGTTTGCGCTGCAATTGCCCCCCTACGAACTGTCGAGATTAGACAGCCGATACGACGCTTTTCTCAAAATACTCAATCGATGACGGGAACTCCTCACGACGTTTCGCACGACGATTTCGTGGAAGCGCTTTTGAATTACGTGAACGCCGCCTTGCGCGCCTCGGGCGAAGCCGCCGACTATTGCCAAGAAGCCTTGCGTGTGGTCGATGCCCGCAACCATTTGTTTGCTTCGGCCGGCATTCACCGCACCGATGAGGAACAGGGTATCTATGCCCTGCGCGATCTTTGCGCACTCGACGACGAAACCATGGAATGGCGCCCCGATCGAGCACGTTGTGCCGCAGTGGCACGTGATTTTGGACTATAAATGTGGGCTTTCGCCACAGCAATCGAACAATATCTCCCCCTCATGACTGAAAACTTCCGTCATCGCACCCCGATCCAAATCCGTTTCAACGATCTCGATGCGTATCAACACGTGAACAACAACGTGTATTTCTCTTTTTACGACCTCGGAAAAGAAAACTACTTCGCCACGGTGCTCTGTCCGGACTTCCGTTTGCAGAGCGTTGTTCCCTTGGTGGCCAGTATTCATGCCGACTTCATCGAGCCCATCCACTACGAAGACCGGATTGTCATCGAAACGCGAGTGAGTCGTTTGGGCAATAAGAGTTTCACCCTCCAGCAACGTGCCGTGAACCAAGAGACGCAGCGCGTAGTCTGCCAGGCTGAGACCGTAATGGTGTGTGTCGACCTCAAACAAGGGAACTCTGTCGAAATTCCCCCCCACTATCGCCGGGCCATCGAACAATATGAATCCGGCATCGCCGAGTAATCGCTTCGACCTGCGAGATGCGGTGGAAAACTCCCCAAGAAAATGCAAACTATACTCTATACTCACGACGCAGCCAGCGCCCTTCGCGCGATCATTGACACACTTCCCGGAACAGACCGAGTGGTGTGGCTTGCCGACGCGCACACTTGTCACATTGCAGAGGAATTGCAGCAGCAATGCACCGTCGCTTCGCACACCATTGTGGTGGGTGCGGGCGATGACCACAAGAACATCGAAACCCTTGTCAACGTTTGGCAAGAACTCCAGCAGGCCGGTGCCACACGCCACTCGTTGCTCATCAATGTCGGAGGCGGCATGGTGACCGACCTGGGCGGTTTTGCGGCAGCCACCTTCAAGCGCGGTATTCGCTTCGTGAATGTGCCCACAACGCTGCTCGCGATGATCGATGCCTCCGTCGGCGGGAAGACAGGCATCAATTTTGGCGGATATAAGAACGAAATCGGCGCATTCAAGGAGGCGGACTACGTCGTTGTGTGCACAGAATTTTTGCGGACGCTCGACGAACAGAATTTCCGCTCGGGATATGCAGAAATGCTCAAGCATGCGCTGCTCAAAGACAAGCAGATGCTCGTGCAACATCTGCAGTTTGACATCGCATCGCCCGACTATGCTGCGTTGCTCGCGATGGTGAAAGAAAACATCGAGTTCAAATCGCACATTGTGGAGCAAGATCCCACGGAACGCGGCCTGCGCAAAGCCCTCAACCTCGGGCACACTGTGGGACATGCCATCGAAAGTCTCATGTTGCGCCGCGCCACGCCCGTGTTGCACGGATATGCCGTGGCTTGGGGGCTGGTGTGCGAACTGTTCATAGCGAGCACCAAACTGGACTTCCCCACGGAACACCTTTATGCCGTGACGCGCTACGTGACCACCCACTACGGACGCCCCGAAATCACCTGCGACGACTACGACGAACTCCGTGAACTGATGCTTCACGACAAGAAAAATACGGCCGGCGTGGTCAATTTCACGCAATTGGCCGAGGTCGGCAAAATCATACTCGACCAAACTGCCGATGCCTCCCTGATCAACGAAGCATTTGATTACCTCCGAGAAGCCTAAACCCGCCTCCATACCATGTTATCTCTCGAAAAGTCGGGCACCGGTCTCCTGCTGGCGCTGATGGCTGCCGTATGCTATGGGTTCATCCCCCTGTTCACGAAAGAACTCCAGGCCCCTTCCGTCGGGCTTCCCCTCTCTTCGTCCACCATTCTCTTCTATCGTTTCGGCATTTCCTCGCTGGTCTTGGCGATCATCATGGTGCTGCGTCGCGAAAGTTTCCGCATCAACTACGCCGAGTTCCTTCGCCTTGTGCTCTTGGCCTTTTTGAGCGACGGCGCCGCGCTGTTTCTCATCTCCGGCTATCGCTATTTCAGCAGCAGCGGTGTGGCCACCACGCTCCATTTTACCTATCCGATTCTCACGGCCCTCATCATGATGATCTTTTTCAGGGAGCGGAGTCGGGTCTCCACGTGGGTGGCCATCGTGCTTTCCATCTGTGGTGTGGCTTTTCTCTCGGGAGTGGGTAGCGCCGGTGCGCAGTGGTTGGGCATTGTGCTCGAGCTGATCTCCGCGTTGTGCTTTGCGCTCTATCTCATTCGCGTGAACCGTTCGCGTGTGGTGGGGAACATGCCGGTGGCGAAACTCACTTTCTATGTCATGGTCTTCGGCACGGCGATCTTCGCCGCCTTCATTGCCTACGAGCGAGCCGATTTCGACGTTTCGGCGCACTACGCGCTCTTGCCGCCTCCCGGCGGATGGTGGAATCTGGGCTTCTTGGCCATCGTGTGTACCGTTGTGACCAACCTGGCCCTGGTACACGCCACGCAGAACATCGGCCCCACAGTCACTTCCATCCTCGGTGTGCTGGAACCCCTCACCGCTTTGGTGCTCGGCATCCTCTTTCTGGGAGAACAACTCACCCCCGCAATGGCGATCGGGATCGGATTGATTCTCCCCGCAGTACTTATCATCATTTTACGCCGCAAATCTTGAGGCGCTCCCCCATTTTCATCAGAAGGCCGGCGCCCCGTTGTGCTTCTTGACCCCTCATTTTGAAATTCTGAATGAGCAGTGCGAGAAGCACAGCGGGCGCTTGTCTTACATTTCATGCTTTGTCAAGCCGTTCGCACGCATTATTGCGTAACTTCGCCGCATCATAAAAACAACTTCACAATCATCATGGTCAAACAATGTACAATTCTATTCGGCTGCATGGCTCTCGGAGAATTGCTCGTCGCCGTTACCGGCCTGAGCCTCCCCGGTAGTATTGTAGGCATGCTGTTGCTCGCCGCTTTTCTCGAGATGGGGTGGGTGAAACTCGAGTGGGTGAAAAATATTTCCGACTTCCTGCTGAGCAACCTCGGTTTCTTCTTCGTGCCGCCCGGCGTAGCACTCATGCTCAACTTCGATACCATCGCCCGAGACTTCTGGCCGATCACCATCGCCACCCTGGTGAGCACGGTGCTGGTCTTGCTTTCCACAGGTTGGACTCATCAAATCGTACGTCGCTATGGTCCTTTCCACAAGTAGTCTGCTCCTTTCGCTTTCCGAACGCTTTGCCCTGATCGGAAACCACTTTATCGACGCGCTCGACAACGAGTTTGTGCTCATCGGGCTCACCTTTGTGGTCTTCTTCTTGGCCAAGATGGTGCAGCGGCGTACGGGGTGGGTGCTCTTCAACCCCATCTTGATCACCATCGGCGTGATGATTGCCTTTCTCAAACTCACGGGTATTCAGTACGACACCTACCACAAAGCGGGTTCGCAGATCGAATTCTGGCTCAAACCCGCCATTGTAGCCCTCGGTGTGCCCCTCTATCAGCAGTTGAAGGTGATTCGCAAACAACTCATCCCCATTTTGCTCTCGCAAACCGTGGGCTGTGTGGTGGGCATCGTCTCGGCCGTCGTCACCGCCCAGTGGCTCGGCGCCTCAAAAGCCGTGGTGGTGTCGCTGGCACCGAAGAGTGTGACCACACCCATCGCGATGGAAGTGTGTCGCACCCTCGGCGGTATCCCCTCGCTCACGGCCGCAATCGTCGTGATCGTCGGACTGCTCGGTGCCGTCACCGGCTTCCGCGTGTTGCAAATCGGGCGAGTGAAAAGCCCCATCGCGCAGGGACTCAGCATGGGCGCCGCGTCTCACGCCGTCGGCACCTCGCGTGCCATGGAAAACGGGGCCAAATACGGAGCGTTTGCCAGTCTCGGTTTGATTGCCAACGGGGTGCTCACTGCCATCCTCACGCCGATTGTGCTTCGCATCATGGGATTGATCTAAAATTGGGCGGTCGTCGACGCCACCCACCAAAGGCCATCTCTCACTTCTCCGCAAGAGAAAGTGGGAGATGGCCTATTTTTTTGTCGTTGCACCCAGCCGACAGCTATTGCTCGGGAGGGGCACGGGCGCGTCGGGCACGCAGACTGAGCAGCAAGCGAGCAAACACGGCATCGCCTCGTGCTTTCGGCCCGCCGCATGTAGGAGAAGGGAGAGAGGTGGGAGGCCGCCGGAAAAATCCCCCGCCTTTCGGCGAAAAATCCCCGTGTTTCGGCAAGAATATCCCCATTTTTGCAGGCGGAAAGGGAGAAAAACGGCATAAAATGCATTTTTCTTTCGTGTAAACTTGGTCAATTGCGGAAGATGTCGTACTTTTGCAATCGCAAACGGGAAGCAAGCCCGATGCCACAACGAAAGACCACAGCGAAACACCCCCTCGCTGATGAAAAAGCAAGTCGATCGGATGTGCAATGGAGAGGTGGCGGAATTGGTAGACGCGCTACTTTGAGGGGGTAGTGTCAATTGCGACGTGGGAGTTCGAGTCTCCTCCTCTTCACATTTGCGGAAATAGCTCAGTTGGTAGAGCACAACCTTGCCAAGGTTGGGGTCGCGAGTTCGAGTCTCGTTTTCCGCTCTCAGACGAGTCCAGTCTTTCCGATTGGATTCGTCTTCTTTTTTGTGCTGATTTTCGTAGATTTTTGTTCCTCGTCCTTCTTTTTCCGCATTCCGCTTGTCGATCCGCGAAGGAATGTGTATTTTTGAGCAGATCAATACCCGAAAGTCCGATGAAACTTCGTTTTCGAATCCCCTATTTCACCGCTCCCGGCGAGCAACTCCGTCTCGAATGGGAGAACCTCCCGTCGCCTTCGCTTGCGCTGAGCGAAACAGCGCCCGGCGAATGGACGGGCGAGGTTGTTTTCTCCGACCTCCACGCTGCGCAAGTGCCCACTTATCGTTATGCCGTGTGGCAAGGCGACCGCTGTTTGCGGCGCGAACTGGGCCATCTGACGCACCGCCTGCGCATCGAAAGTCGACTTGGCGACACGTATTTCATCGACGATCGCTGGCGCGACCTCCCGGCCGACAGCGCACTGTTCTCCTCGGCTGTGACCTATCCCACTTTGCCCGGTGCACCTTCCCCGTCTTTGGCAGCCTGCAGTCTCACATGGCGCGTGCTCTCTCCCGCTTTGCGACGAAATGGTTGCCATTTGGCCTTGCTGGGCTCCTCGCGTGCTCTCGGAGCTTGGGACGAGTACGCCGCCATTGCGTTCGACGAGATCGCCCCCGGCGTTTGGCAACTCACCCTCGACGCCGCCCTGCTTGCTGCCGGCGATGAGTATAAATTAGTGGCCGTCGACGAAGGGAGTAGGCGCGTGGCGCATTGGGAAACGGGCGACAACCGGATTTTGGAACTCCCCGCTCTCGCGTCGGGCGAGCATCATGTGCTGCCCGAAACCGAGGTCTATTTCCCCGAACTGCTCCCGCGCATGGCCGGTACCGCCATTCCGGTGTTTTCCTTGCGCAGTGAAGGCAGTCAGGGTGTCGGCGATTTCGGCGATTTGCGGCGCATGGTCGACTGGACAGCGGCCACGGGGCAACGGGTGTTGCAGATTCTTCCCATTCACGACACCACACTCACGGGCGAAAACACCGATTCCTACCCGTATAACGCCATTTCGGTTTATGCCTTCCACCCGATGTATGTGGACCTGCGCGCCTTGCCTGCCTTGCCCGACGCGCGCCAACAGGCTGCATTCGACCGTGAATTTCGCGAACTCAATGCGCTCCCGACCATCGACTATGCGCGGGTCAACAAGCTCAAGCGCGATTTTCTGCTGCTCTCTTTCCGTGCACACGGCCGCGAACTGCTGAAGTCGCAGGCTTATGCCACCTTTGCGGCCCGCCATGCGCAGTGGTTGCCGGCTTATGCGGCCTTCTCGGCGTTGCGCGACAAATTTGCCACGCCCGATTTCCATCGCTGGCCGCAACATGCGGAATATGACGCTGAGGCAGTCGCAGCCACCTTCGCACCGGGCACGGCTGAACGAGAGACCTACGACTTTTATTGCTATGTGCAATACCTTCTGCACACACAACTCAGCGAGGTCACGGCACATGCACGGCGGAGTGGGGTGGTGCTCAAGGGCGATATTCCCATCGGCATTGCCCGTTGTTCGGTCGAGGCGTGGACCGAACCCCATTATTTCAACCTGAACGGTTCGGCCGGCGCGCCGCCCGATGCCTTCTCGCTCACAGGGCAGAATTGGGGCTTCCCCACTTACAACTGGGCGGCCATGGCGGCCGATGGTTACGCGTGGTGGAAACGGCGCTATGTCAAGATGGCCGAGCATTTTTCGGCCTACCGCATCGACCACATTTTGGGCTTTTTCCGCATTTGGGAGATTCCCACGCACAGCGTGCGCGGACTCCTCGGTCGCTTCGTGCCGGCTTTGCCCTACACGGTGGGCGAGATCGAGGCGGCTGGCCTCCCGTTTGATCGCGATTTCATGACTCGCCCCTTTGTCAACGACGCCTTGCTCGATCGCTTGTTTGGCGAACGCGCGGAGTGGGTGCGCCGCACATTCCTCACCCATTCGCACTATGACATTTGGCACTTCCGACCCGAATTTGCCACGCAGCGCGCGGTGGACGATTTCTTGAGGCGCGAATACCGCGGTCGGCCTGACGAAACACAGATTCGGGAGGGATTGTTTGCCCTGTTGGAAAACGTGCTTTTCGTCGAAGACCCTTTGCAGCGTGAACACTACCATCCGCGCATCGAAGGCTTCCGCACTTTCGTCTTCGAACGCCTCAATGCCGACGAACGCAAGGCCTATGAGCGTCTGCACCACGTGTTCTACTACGAACGGCACAACGACTTCTGGCGTGCTTCGGCCATGGAGAAATTGCCGGCGCTGAGCAATGCGACGGCGATGTTGCCTTGTGGCGAAGATTTGGGCATGGTGCCCGACTGCGTGCCCGGGGTGATGGAGCAACTTCAGCTGCTCACGCTCGAAATTGAACGCATGCCCAAGGCATTCGGTCGCGAGTTTGCCGATGTCGAGGCTTATCCTCGTCGGTCGGTGTGCAGTACAGGCACGCACGACATGGCTACGCTCCGCGGATGGTGGGCGGAGGATGCGGCGCGTTCCGCACGTTACTTCTTCGAGGTGCTCGGTCACGGTGGCGAAGCGCCCGCGGATGCGCCTGCTTGGCTGTGCGAAGAAATCGTGCGTCGGCATGTGGATTGCCCTTCGATGCTGTGTATTCTTCCCTGGCAGGATTGGTTGTCCATAGATGAGCGCCTTCGTCTGCCCGATGTGGCGGCTGAGCGCATCAACGAACCGGCGAATCCCCGACATTTTTGGCGTTACCGCATGCACATTGGGCTCGAAACGCTCATGCAGCAATCGGATTTCAATGCGCGCCTCCGTCAACTTTTGGTGGAGGGAAGGCGAGCCTAATTTCGAAATCTGCCGTTTCTCAAAGATTCCGCGACTTTCCCGATTGAAGACATCGAAAGTAGACGATGCTTCGATGTGGAATGTTTTCGCCGGCATGTCGATTCGTTCAAAGATCGTGATTGAAATCTGCTTCCGAAGGTTGGAATGGGGAGCTCGTTCCCCAAATCATATTTTCGGTGGCGTAGAGATTAGGACAAATCCTTCAGAATAAGAATGTTATGATCGACGATTATTTTCTCTATTTCGTAGGCGCGATAGTCTTCTTGGCTCTTGCATGTTATGTATATGCGTTTGGGAAAAGATACAAGCGGTTCCAAAAGGAACATCCCGAAGTCATCGAGAGATTGCAGCATGAACTTCTGGGCGAAGAACAGGCTGAAATCTTGAAGAGGCAGCGGCATGAAAGGGAACAGAGGAAAATTCTCAGGGAAGCCTATCAAAAAATTAGAAGAGAGGCCTTTAGGAAATACCCCGGAATAGGAGGGAATTATCTGAAAAGGCGAGACTACATAAAAAGAAAGTGGCAGAGTCTGTGGAACTAATTTGCCATTTTCCTTGTGAACAGTTTGCGGTATCTTGATGCATAAGGTCAAGATACCGCTTTTTCTTTGGGGAATGGAAGGACTGGCGGCAGGATTTAACGTGCTACGTCAATGACGGTGGTGGAAAGAAGGATAAAACGCGCGGAAAGGAGAAGGTTGTGTGAGGAAAGGGAAGGGGGAAATGTGCTGGAATAAGTTGGTAATGCGTGGAAAGTAAGGGGTAATGTGAGGAATGGCAGGAGTAACGTGCGGAAAGGGCGGGGTTGTGTGGAGAAAGGCAGAGCCAATGTGCTGGAATGAGTTGGTAATGCACGGAAAGGAGAGAGAAACGAGCGGAAAGGGCGGGGTTGTGTGGGGAAAGGCTGGGGCAAAGTGCTGAAATGAGTTGGTAATGTTCGGAAAGGAAAGGGCACCGAGCGGAAAGGATGATGTTGTGTGGTGAAAGGCAGGGGCAAAGTGCCGAAATGAGTTGGTAATGTTTGGAAAGGAAAGGGCACCGAGCGGAAAGGATGATGTTGTGTGGTGAAAGGCAGAGGCACCGAGCGGAAAGGTAGTAATGACGTTTCTCCATGTTGTCGTTCAGGGCTGTCTCGTCGGGCATCGATTACGTTTATTGGAAGGTTACTGTTGTATGAGGAAATGGGCCGAGCTTTGTATTAGGGAATGTGGTAGGACTGTATCGGAATGAAGGGCTTTGTAGTGGGGAACTGGAAACTTGTTTTGAGGATTGGGTGCATGCTGCGGGTATTGAAGCATGATTAGATGACTGCGTGGAGAGACTGTTGGGGATTCCTGTCCTGAAATTGCTCTTATTTCTTGTGCGATGGTAGCTAAAGGAATTCTCTCCCCCTTTTCTGTCGGATGTTCTCTCTTTATTCTATCGAATGTTTCTCTCTCCTTCGTCAGGTGTTTCTCTCTTCTTCTGTCAGTTGTTTCTCTTTCCTTCGTCAGGTGCTTCTCTTTTCTTTCCATTGGATATTTCTCTTTTCTTGTCGTAGAAGGCTGTGTGTGCTTTCTTTTACCGCCCACTTTTGATCCCGTGCGCACATCTTGATGCGAGCACCACATTGGACTCCCGGCTGCGTGCCTGTTTCTTACGTCCGATTTGCACTTTTTGCACGCTCAATCCGTGATTTAATTGCTGAGGAGTGGACTTATTTGTCGTGTCCGGAAGGTGAATAGAAAGAATCCCGTTTCCTTCACACCTAATCCAATGAATCACAACTATTTGTTGCATCCCTGTGAAGGGTGAAGGAGAAAAACGAAAAACAGCTGACGCGCGTATGCGCGTGCGAAGGGTAGTGAGAGGACTGTTCTTCATGGGTAAGTAAATAGTATCTGTGCGCCGGGTAATTTACTCGACCTACTGGATGGAGCGCCTCAATCACTGCTAATCGTACCTTGTTCTTGCGCGGAGCTATGCGTTACCAGTCTCCGTGGTTTATCTTTTGTGCGCTGTTGACAAGGAACGTAAGACTACATTCTGTATTTGGGTGAGTGGATGATCCGGTAAAACGACAGAGGAAACTAACATCACAAATTGCCCTTAGGCTTGTTGTTTACCAAGCATGAGGGGCGTACGTCGTACTTGTAGCTTGACTCTACGCATTTATGTCACACTAAAAGGTCTGCGCGTTCTTGCGGTGCAGTCTAAAATAAATTACTATCTTTGCAGAGTCTCAGTATGCAGAATATCTATATGGGAAGTTCTATTCTTACGTACTGTGTGTAAGTGCTTGTCCCTTAGGTTCTTGAGTGTAATCTAAGGAGCTTTTTCATGTGGAATCGTATTTGTGTCGTGAGGATGCATCGTCGAAAGAATCATTTTTTTGAGTCGGAGGTAGTGTGTTTCCTCTGTCTTTTTTCGGCGGCTCACTACAAATGCAAGCTGGTTATCTTTGAAAGGTCGTAACATAGCCTATGTCATCAACCGCTAATAGAGTAATCAAGAATACGGGTTATCTGTATGCAAAGATGGCGATCACGATGTTTGTGTCGCTATATACAACTCGACTGATTTTGAACGCCCTTGGCGCCTCTGACTTTGGTATATATAACATTGTCGGGGGAGCAATCGCTATGCTGGGCTTCCTGAATGCTTCCATGGCAGGTGCGACTCAGCGGTTTATGTCGTATGCCGAAGGTGAAGGCGACAAAGAAAAGCAGAAGTATATCTTCAATATCAGTGTCGTACTTCATGCCGGTATTGCAGTCTTTGTTACTGTAGTACTGTTAGTTGCCGGCTATTTCTTCTTCAATGGCATTCTAAATATGCCAACTGAAAGAATGGGAGCAGCCAAAGTGGTATATTTGAGTTTGATCATCAGTACTCTTCTCACTGTTATGAATGTGCCTTATGATGCTGTGATGAATGCGCACGAAAACATGCGCTATTATGCTCTGGTTGGCATCTTGGAATCTTTCTTGAAACTAGCAGTAGCCTTTGCCTGTGTCTATGCTTCGGGCGATAAACTCATCATTTATGGAATCTTGATGGCGTGCATCCCTCTTTTGACGTTGAACGTGATGAAGGTGTATTGCCATAAACATTATGACGAGTGTGTTATTAAACCGCGAAAGTATTGGAATCGAGGGCTGATAAAAGAAATGACGTCTTTCGCAGGATGGAGTTTTTTTTATAGTGCATCATCAATGATTTCTCAATATGGAATGGGAATCGTGTTAAATAACTTTTGGGGGGCGTTGCTAAATGCTGCTCAAGGGATTGCGAATCAATTGTCTGGGATGTTGATGGTCTTCTGCAACACGATGTTGAAGGCGTTGAATCCTGTTATTGCCAAAAGTAAGGGACAAGGAGATGATGCTTTAATGTATAAAGCAACTTTTTCGGGTTGTAAATACTCGTATTTGTTGTTGGCCGTTTTTGCGATCCCCTTTATGCTCGAGATGCCCGCGATTTTAAAGCTGTGGTTGAAAAATGTGCCCAATTGGGCTGTCCTTTTTGCGCGTTTGCAGCTAGCTAGAAGTTTAGTTGAGCAATTGACGATAGCGATTTCTACGATGATTTCTGCAAATGGTAAGATTAAAACTTATTCGCTAGTAAAAAGTGTGTTGTCACTGCTACCGATTGTGCTGACGTATATCGCATATTCTTTTGCTGGGTCGCCTGCTAGTATGTATTTCTTTTGGATTTTGTGTAGTGGTGTTGTTGCAGGTTTTTTCAGTCTCTATTATGCAAAGAAGTTATGTGGTATAAGCATTTCCCAATTCATATCAGCGGTGATTGTTCCCTGCGTAGTTATAACCGTGGCGATGTTCATTGGCGGTAGCCTTGTTGTGACTTGGTGCGCACCTTCTTTACTTCGTATTGTTGTTACGACATTTATTACAACCATTTTGTTTGCTTTGTTTCTGGCTGTTTGCTCTACCAAGGACGAACGTAAGCTTGTAGTTTCAATCATAAAAAGAAATAGATGACGACAAGGTTTGATTATATAGACAAATTGCGTGGGTTTGCAATATTGTTGGTGGTAATAGGGCACATATACTTGCCCTATACTAGAGAAGCGAGTAACCATCCTGTTGCGCAAATGATATATTCATTTCATATGCCATTGTTTTTCTTTATCAGTGGCTTTCTTTGCGAGTTTACTCACAAAATCGAGAAGAATGGATACTTGAATTTTGTTTGGAGAAAGGCGATAGCCCTTCTTGTCCCGTATTTGTTTTGGTTGATCGCAGGAGATCTAATTTTTAAACAAGGGAAAATTTCAACTTGGACTGATATTCCGAGGTTGTTGTGTTTCTACCCGAATTTGCATTTCTGGTTTATGCCAGTTCTTTTCATTCTTATGCTTCTATATGCGTTACATCATTGGATGATGGGTAAACGGGACAACGTGCAGAGAAGAGTTGCTTTTGTCTTTGTCCTATGTCTCCTTTTGATCGGATTGGGAGGTATCTTCCATTTATATCATCTAATGGTCTACGCTATTTATGCATTTAGCTTTTTCTTTGGCGCGTTTTTGACTTTTCGTCGTGGGGCTTTAGAACTCATAAAACGTGATACAGTCTTCGGTTCGATGGGGCTATTGTTGTGTATTGCCTGGTTATTTTATCCCCTTCACGCGAATGGTAATCCTTTACTCTCTATCTATAATTTAGTAGGGATGTTTGTGTGCTCATTTTCTGCAATAGTAGTCTTCTTTAATCTCTTCTTTCGTATGAGGTTGCCTAGATTTTTGAATTGTTTTTTCTCCGAAATGGGCAAATTTTCTTTGGTGATTTATTTGACACCTGTCTCCCTACTTCCAAAAGGATTCTTTATCGAAGGATTCACGATGTGTACAGAGAATGTTATTATTCTGTTTTTGGGAATCGTGCAGTGTTTGATTGCATACAGTATTGGTCGTGTCGTCTACGAAATACCATATCTTAGACTTCTTGTTTATGGAAAGATGTATTGAAATCTTACGAGTTGTGAGGTTATTAGTCGTAATGACGGGAATCTGATTGTTAGGATATTTTCGCTTTAATGACCAACTGCAATAATATATCTCTATGAATAGTGCGGAGTTTAAATATAAGCTGGTGCGTAAGGTTTATAATTTGTATTTGAACCTCATACGTAAGTGTCCTTTCCGCAGGTATTGCTTTTTCTATGCATCCTATAGACATTCTCTGACGCATCGTGCAGTTGGAACTAATGAAAATTATATAGCAGCGCGCCCTAACCCAGGAGCAGGAATAGGTCATCAGATGGCCAATTGGATGGCTGGTTTCTATTTATCGGAGGCGTTAGAGCTTAGATTCGCTAATATTCCGTTTTCCAGCTATCATGATCCATGGCAGCCAACTATTTGGAATAAATTGTTAGGATTCGGTGATGGTGAGGTAGATTATAAGGATCTACTTGCTAGGGGGTACAAGCGCGTTTTGTTGCCTTTGTTTAATGCACAGGATGAAGAGCAACTCGCTGTGATTAGACGGATCGTAGGTTCATACGCGGATAGAAGAGTCGTATTCGTTTGTGAGCAAGATCAGTTCTATCGCGATCTTCATACGTTAATTCCTGAATTACAGCGCAAGTTCTATGCGACAGTTGCAAGAAAACAGGATAAGCTCATATATGAGCAAGGTCACTTCAATATTGCAGTTCATGTTCGTAGAGGCGACATAATGGCAGACCCCAATAATGCGAATCTATCAATGCGCTATCTTGCCAATGATTATTACGTGCGTGTCTTATCGCAAGTGTTAGAACACGTAAGGCATAATAGTCCCATACACATCTACTTGTTTTCTCAAGGGAAGCCAGAGGATTATCCAGAAATTTCAAATTTTAAAAATTTGCATTGGTGTATGCATATGGGGGCTGTTGATTCTTTTTTGCATATGGTTCATGCAGATTTGCTAATTACTAGCAAGAGCTCCTTTTCGTACAAGCCAGCTTTGTTGAATCGCGGTATTAAAGTTTCTCCTCGTAATTTCTGGCATGGCTATCCAGACAGCGAAGATTGGATAATGGCTGATGATGAAGGGGAAGTGCAGTGGGCGCAATCTAAGATATGAGCAGATGAAAAAGCTAGAAGCAATACTTTTGAAAACCTTACGTAAGCTATATGCTAAAGCTTTCATCGGAGAGTTGCCACCCTATGATCGAGGTATTACTGATTTTAATCAAGCCTCGGAGCTTATTTATGATCTCTTGGTTTCGGGTAAGCCTTGCATGGTCGCGCGCTTCGGAAGTACTGAGTTACTCGCATTGACTAACTATCTTGGAGTTGTAGAAAAACACCATTCTATCGGCAAATATGTTCAAGGAAAGCAATTTGCTTGGTGGTGGGAGGAAAATGTGAAAGAACAGATGACGAAGTGGAGTGGCTTTTTCCCCTCTTCTGAGGAAAACTTGATGAAGTTCGGAAGTCTAATGCTTGAAGATATGAAACAAGTCGATATCTTGGGTAGTTGGCTAAGAAACGAGCAGATAATCATTGACGAGTATTGTCTGGATTTACGAAAGGTTACGCTTTTGGCTTTGGAGCCATACTGGGCTGTAAAACCATGGACTCGCGCGCTGGAAGGAAAAAAAGTGTTGGTGATTCATCCCTTTGCTTCGCTCATCGAATCACAGTACGCCGAGAAGCGAAAATTGCTGTTTCAAGATAAACGTGTTTTGCCCAACTTTGGGTTGATGACCCTACAAGCCGTACAAAGTATCGGAGGAGAAAGTGACTTCGAGGACTGGTTTGAGGCGCTCGATTGGATGAAGACTCGGATGGATGCCACAGATTACGATATAGCACTTATTGGTTGTGGTGCTTATGGTTTCCCGCTGGCAGCTCATGCCAAACGAATGGGCAAACAATCGGTGCACCTCGGAGGAGCTTTGCAGCTATTGTTTGGCATCAAAGGAAAAAGATGGGAAAATCCAAATTATGGTGTGCCGGTATTTGGAGTTCAGAATATGTACAAGAGACTCTTTAATGAAGCCTGGTTATATCCCACGGAAAATATGCAACCTAAATCGGCTGACAAGGTTGAGGGAGGGTGTTATTGGTAGAAGATAGAGAGAATCAGATATCGTCATCCACAGAAGCGAATAAATCTCCCTTTGTTTATATCTTAGGGGCAGAATCCTTGATTATTATGTCTTATTTATTTCTCGTCTCGATCATTTGTATTCTATTCCTTTCCGGTACCGTCGCAACGTATTTAGGGATCGAGAATACTGTAACGTTTGCTTATACTCCATTTGTCGTTTACTTTCTTGTCCATCTGCGACGTTTTAGGTGGAGCCATGTGACGAAATTGATGGTGGTTGTTATTGGCTTTGCGGTTTTTGCCTATGTGTTTAGACTAATAGGGTTGGAGCAGGACTATTTTAAAAGTTATCTTACATTTTTAGTGCTTCCAATGCTTTTGGCGATTGATTTGGAGAACGAGGGTGTTCAGCGGTTGTCTTTGCTAAGGATATCTCTGGTAGTTTTCTTCATCATTGAATGTGGAATTGCAATTTATGAGAAATGGACGGGTACTTATATCTTTTATGATCCAACTTCTTTTTTGACAAGTCAAGAATTGCAATATTATTCGATAGAGGATTGGGAGTTCAGAAGTTATGGCTTGTTTTCGCATCCTTTAATGAACGCAATGATCGTCTGTGTGGTAATGTCGTTTATACTAATCTCCAATATGCAGATGAAGTATAAATTGATACTGTTTGCGTTGGGGTACGCTTCTTTGTGGTGTTTCAATGCCAGAGGTGCGATCATCGTGTCTTCTCTGTTAATGGTACCCTATCTGCTGAGAAGTTTATACCAGTCTAATATCAAAAAGAAGGCCTGGATCTATGCTGCGTTTATCTTGTTTTCTGTGATTTTCGTTCAGCAGTTGTTGACAACCTCCCTCGGAGGTCGCCTTCTTGCTGGTGAAGGAGGATTGATAGACGGAAGTTCACAAGCGCGTATAGATGTTTTTACGTTCTATGAATATATTACATCTTTCCAATTGTGGTTCGGGGATCCCGATTTGTATTTGTACGTGAAAGAAATGCTTCATGCAGGGGGAGTGGAAAACGGCATAGTGACGATAATACTTAGAGAAGGGATTGTTTTTACGGTGATTATTTTGCTACTTCTATTGCGCGTACAACTTAAGCAGACAAGTTTCTTAGACAGGTATACGAAATTGTTCCTTTTTGCGGTTTTTTACATCATTGGAGTGATGAATCCAAATCTTGCATCTTCGTTACCTTGGACATTTTGGATCTTAGGGTTTTATGGATTTGTAGGAGTTGAAAAGCATAGCTGGTTGAAGAACGAGAGGAAATGATGAGAATAGGTGTATTTACGCGCCTCGGAGCAGATTCTATTCTGCGCTTTTTCTGCACGAGCGAGAAGGAAATCTTATTAAATAATCTTAGTCCGATAGGTGGGCCTGCGGTGAACACATTGGTTGTAGGTTTTTTGGCTAAAGGACATTTTGTAAGAGTCTTTACTCGTGCAACTAGTGATTTCTATATTAAAGGGGATAATATTGAGGTCGTCGGCGTAAAATGCAATGATAACTATCTTGTAAAATATACGGTAGGGTGTTTTGTTGATGCTTTTCGAATGAAAAGAGCAATAGAAAACAAAATCCATGATCTTGACGTTCTACATGCACATTGGTCATATGAAGGAGCGTGGGCGGCAGGTCAATACGCTCATATTAAGCCTGTATTTTGTACAATAAGGGATTGGGCTCCGTTAATATGGAAATTTGAGTCGGCAAAGAACAAAATAACTTGGTCATTTAGGGTGCTATTAAATGAATTGGTGCTTAGACAGAAGAAAGTAGAGTTTGTTGCAAATTCACCTTATACGGCAAATTTGACCAAGCGAAAGTTGAAAAAGGAAGTGCCAATGATTCCCAATCCGATAAGCCCTTCTTTTCTTAAATCGAATAGTCATGTGAATCCCTTAACTTTTACGGTCTTATGCATAAGCTCAAGCAATGACAAGCGCAAGAACATACCGACTTTGCTTAAAGGTTTTCAGTTGTTCTTGAGAAAAAACAATAATGCAAGGTTGCAAATAATAGGTGAACCATTTACCTTAGATAATGAATGCTGTAAGGCCTGGGAAGCCCAAGGATTACTGAAGAGCGTAGAGCTGTTAGGTTTGCAAAAACATGATGATCTAAAGTGTTTTCTGGACAATTGCAGTGTTTTCATTACACCGTCGTTGGAAGAAACTTTTGGAAATACACTTATAGAAGCCTTTGCAAGACGGGTTCCCGTAATCGGTGGAGAAAAGAGTGGCGCAGTGCCGTATGTGCTCGGGCAAGGAGAATTTGGGTATTTGTGTGACGTATCGGATGCTCAGTCTGTAGCAGCTGCTCTATACGAAGTTTATTCAAATCCGTCCGAGTCTTTGTTGATTGCCGAAAAAGCCTATATGAATGTGGAGACACGGTATGTTTCGAATCATATTTGTGATGAACATATAGAATTGTATAATAAGGCAATAGGCTCTTATGAGAATTTAGGTAGCTTAGTATAAATCCAGTCGTCTGATTAGAACTTTTTTGAAAGACTTTATTGTCGTATAGTTAGTTATGTTGTGTTGAAGGGGAATGGTGTCACTTTCGAAACGTATCGCACCAGTGGTGTCCCTTATGTAATGGTTTCCTTGGGAGGAAAACTAACGATCGGCAAGAACTTTGCTATGAACAATGGCATAAAAGGCAATCCTATCGGGTGCTACGATCGCTGTACCTTTTGGGTTGGTAAGGGGGCCGTGCTGCGCATCGGGGATAATGTTGGGATCTCACAAGCTGCGTTGGTCGCAATCGCTGATATTACAATTGGAAATAACGTAAAAATAGGCGGAGGTTCAAGTATTTTTACCTCAGATTTTCATGCACTTGATCCCAAAATACGAGCATCTTCCGAAGATATTCGACATAGAAAATGTGCTCCCGTTACAATAGAGGATAACACCTTTATTGGAGCTCGTTCCATGATTTTGAAGGGAGTAACGATTGGTAAGAATTCTATCGTAGGCGCTGGTTCTATTGTAATCAAATCAATACCTGAAAATGAAATCTGGGCAGGGAATCCGGCTAGGTTTGTAAGAAAAATATAGATAGGGAATGAAGTATTGGGCCGTACTGCTTACGGTATTTAATCGCAAGGAAAAAACTTTGCAATGCTTAAGTCGACTGTTTGATCAGTTGCCGGTTGAGGATTTACAGATAGATGTCTTCCTGACCGACGATGGTTGTACGGATGGTACTGTAGAGGCGGTAGAGTATTTGTTTCCCTCTGTGCACATCCTCGAAGGAAGCGGTGATCTGTTCTGGAATCGCGGGATGCTCATGGCGTGGAAGGCGGCTGCAGGTGCGAGAGATTATGACGCTTATCTTTGGCTGAATGATGATACATTTCTATATGAAGGAACATTGACTTCGTTGCAGTGTGCCGTGAAGGACACTGAAGGAAAGGCGATTATTGTCGGTGCTACGGAAGATGCGAACCACTCGAAGTTAACTTATGGAGGAAGACTGAGAGAGGGAGGAATCCCGATTTCTACCGGCGAACTCACACCGGTGGATTATTTCAACGGTAACATTGTACTTGTCCCACAATTTGTATTCCGTCAATTGGGCTATCTAGATGATTATTTCACCCATAGCAAGGGAGATTATGATTATGGCTTACGCGCCAAGAAGGCGGGTCTTCAGATCTATCAAATCGGCAAAGTGTTGGGTGAATGTGATGAGCATCCTACCTTTGACAAGTGGTGTGATCCGAATGTTCCCTTTGCGCAGCGTTGGAAATCGCTGAATAGTCCCAATGGGATGCCTCCTCGTGAGACATTCTATTTTGAGAAACGACATTACGGCATTGTTGTGGCTTGTTTTCATTATTTGACGGTACACTTAAGGTGTGTATTTCCTAAACTTTGGATAATAGTTGGCAAATCATGATGTTAAGTAATCTGATATCGGCTTGAAGAACAAGTTGTTGCCTGTAAGAACAGAACGTGATGCTTTGGAAATCTTGAAGGTGTTGGCGTGAGTAGGACAGCCACTAATAGTTTCTCGCTTTGAATCTGTGGAAATCAAGGCGATGCTTAATGGTTTGTGATCCTTATTTTAAACCGATAATTATATCATAGCCAAGTTATGAGGCCGGATACTTTCTTTGTAAATGGAACAAGTTCTATATATGTCGAAAGGATGGTTTTGGGAAGTTGAAGTCTTATTTTTCAGGAGTTAAAATATTATGAATAATATAAGGCAAGTGCTGAAACAGCATTCTCAGTTGAATCATGTCGTGTCGTGGGTCTATTCTTTTGTCCATAATTTCGGACATTTCCAGAGAAGAGTTCGTTGTAAAGGCGCATACCTTAATGGGGTAAGATTCTCTATTGCTGTTGGTTCAAGTGTAGAGATAGGAAATTTAGCGCGTCTGCATAATTGTAGTTTCTCAATTTCAGGCAAGAATTCGAAAATAATAATTGGGGGAGGGAGCACTGTGATCTCCAATACTTCTTTCTGTTGTGAAGATGACGGTAGCACCATCATTATTGGAAACGATTTTACGATGGAAGGAGGTGAGATTGCAGCCATTGAGGGATGTAAAGTTGAGATAGGAGCTGACTGTATGTTCAGCGCAGGCATCGATATTCGGAATGGTGACTCACATGTGTTACTGTCAAAGGCTACGGGACAACGCATTAATGAAAGCCATGATATTTCTATCGGCAATCATGTATGGCTTACACGTAATGTATCTGTACTGAAAGGGGCATTGATCGCGGAAGGGTGTGTTATTGGACACTCTTCTGTTGTAACAGGGAGGTGTTCAACTTCATACTCCGTTTACGCTGGTACTCCCGCGCGATATATTAAAGACGGAATTGTTTGGAGTAGGTTTAGAAATTAAGGTAAGTAGCGAATATTAATTGTGTTTTTCTGATAAACAAAAAGTGCAATGGCGAATATCTTCATTGGAAATTCAATTCCTCCATATCGAATAGACACCTACAACGTGTTGGCTAAAATGGGCTTTTCTATGTACTTCTATTCGGACAGAGACCCAGACATAGCAAATATGGATGCCTTGCTGGAACTTTGTGAATTTAAGCCGACTTATTTGAAAGGGAAGCAGCTGGGCAGGAGGTCTCGTACGATTTGTTTCGGGCTGTGGGGGATAATTAAGAGAGAGAAGCCGAAGGTGATCATTGTACCTGAATTCCAAATTGTTCTTTGGCAGATCCTTATTTTAAAGTGGCTTACTTGTTCTAAGTTTAAAATCATATCCATGTGCGATGATAGCTATGATATGATAGCTAATGATAATGATTTTTCGCGAGTACACAAATGGTTGAGACGTCTTGTACCTCGGTTGGTGGATGATATGATTCTTCTAGATGTTAAGGCAAAAGATTGGTATCAAGAACATTTTCAAAAAGGAATCTGGATGCCTATTTTGCGAAATGATGATTTGGAAAGTGATAAGTATCGTAAAGTTCTACCTCGGAGTATAGAAATTGCCGCGCATTATGGTTTATCTACAACGAAAGTCATCTTGTTTGTAGGCAGATTGGTCAAAGTAAAGAATGTTTCGGGGATTATAGCGGCATATGCAAGCATGAGGGAACATTGCAAGCTTGTTATAATCGGAGACGGCGAAGACATGAATGACTTACAGGCATTGGCTTCTAGTATCTCAAAAGAAGTATTGTTTCTTGGCAGAATAGAGGGCGAAGAATTACGAGCATGGTATAATATAGCTGATGTGTTTGTTTTGTTGAGTACCTTGGAGCCCTACGGAGCCGTAATTAACGAGGCTTTATTAGCGGGAAATCGGATCGTCATTTCCCAAAAAGCAGGTGCTTCTTGCTTAGTTTCTGAGGATAATGGGGAGATTGTTGATCCTTATAATATCGTTGAGGCCGCTAATGCGTTAGATCGCCAAGTAAGAATGGCCGGTGACAAAAAGGAAATACGTTTCAGACCTTCTTTGATGAAGGTTAGCTTTCAAGAACGCATGAATTATTTAATGCAAAGGTTGCAGAGAATCCAGCTAGGTCTGTAAGAAAAATATAGATAGAGAATGAAGTATTGGGCAGTACTGCTTACGGTCTTTAATCGCAAGGAAAAAACTTTGGAGTGCTTAAGTCGACTGTTCGATCAGTTGCCGGTTGAGGATTTACAGATAGATGTCTTCCTGACAGACGATGGCTGTACGGATGGTACTGCAGAGGCGATAGAGAATTTGTTTCCCTCTGTGCACATCCTCGAAGGAAGCGGTGATCTGTTCTGGAATCGCGGGATGCTCATGGCGTGGAAGGCGGCTGCAGGTGCGAGAGATTATGACGCTTATCTTTGGCTGAATGATGATACATTTCTATATGAAGGAACATTGACTTCGTTGCAGTGTGCCGTGAAGGACACTGAAGGAAAGGCGATTATTGTCGGTGCTACGGAAGATGCGACCCACTCGAAGTTAACCTATGGAGGAAGACTGCGAGAGGGGACGATTCCGATTCCTACCGGCGAACTCAGGCCTGTGGAATATTTCAACGGTAACATCGTACTTGTCCCACAATTTGTATTCCGTCAATTAGGCTATTTAGATGATTACTTTACCCATAGTAAGGGAGATTTTGATTATGGCTTACGTGCCAAGAAGGCGGGTCTTCAAATCTACCAAATCGGCAAAGTGTTGGGAGAATGTGATGAGCATCCTACCATAGACAAATGGTGTAATCCGAACGTTCCCTTTGCGCAGCGTTGGAAATTGCTGAATCGTCCCAATGGAATGCCGCCTCGTGAGACATTTTATTTCGAGAAACGACATTATGGCATTATTGTAGCCTGCCTCCATTATTTGACGGTACACATCAGATGCCTTTTCCCAAAGTGGTGGATAAGGAAAAACCAACCCAAACGTAATTGATATATCTGGAGCAGAGATACGATGGAACAGATCACAACTCGGAAATCGTTCGCGAACACAACAACTGTTTGTTTGAATCGTTCCTTGTATAGACAAGCTTTATGGTATCATTCTGTTCCCTTGAGAATATGGAGTAGAATAATGTATTGGATAAAGTAAATAGAAATGGTACCAACGGTTCTTTTTATACTCCACCTGCCCCCCCCAGTGCATGGAGCTGCGATGGTGGGACAGTATATTCGTGACAGTAAATTGATCAACTCGACATTTGATTGTCACTATATCAACCTTACTACTGCGGAAAGTTTGCAAGATATTGGTAAAGTGGGCTTGAAGAAACTGTGGAGATTTCTGATGCTCTTGATTACGGTTTTCCGCTATGTGCGGCAGGTGAAGCCACGATTGGTTTACATCACGCCAAATTCATGCGGTGGTGCCTTTTATAAGGATTTCGTGGTGGTGCAGATGCTTAAGTGGATGAGGTGTCGAGTGGTGGTGCATTATCACAATAAGGGCGTTGCCAAAAGGCAAAATAACTGGTTTGACGATAAACTGTATAAAGTCCTCTTCAGTCGCTTGAAGGTCATTCTCTTAGCAGAATCACTCTTTTCGGATGTACAGAAGTATGTGAAGCGAAATGATGTCTTTATTTGTCCGAACGGAATACCTGAAACTTTGGAGGTTGAAGCCCATGCTGAGCGTTGCAACGCTGTTCCTCGTTTATTTTTTCTTAGTAATCTGCATGTAGAGAAAGGAGTACTGGTATTACTTGATGCGTTGAGAATTTTGAAGGAACGAAATTATTCCTTCGTCTGTGATGTGGTGGGGGGGGAAACCGTAGAGATCAATGCTGCACGCTTCGATAATGAAGTAAAGTCGCGTGGTTTGAGCTCTCAGGTTGTTTACCAAGGTAAGAAGTATGGAAAGGATAAGACTGCGTTCTTTGAACAAGCCAATATTTTTGTATTCCCAACTTTCTATTGCAATGAAGCTTTCCCATTAGTCAATTTGGAAGCAATGGAATATAAGCTTCCGATAGTGACAACTGATGAAGGGGGCATTCCTGATGTAGTGAAGAATGGTGAGAATGGACTAATAGCCAAGAAAAAGGATGCAGTATCTTTAGCCGATTGCATGGAAAAGCTTCTTGAGGACAAAGACTTGCGCGAAAAGATGGGGGAGAACGGTTATCGAAAGTTCAAAAGCAACTTTACCCTCAATGTCTTTGAAGCACGAATGACCGAGGTTTTAGAGTATATCATTGCTTGCGAATACAGAGAAAACAATTAAGCATACGAGTATTTGTCTGTGAAAGCCGTGTTACGTTTTTCTTTTCTGCAAAAAGTGATGCTATTCGCTTTTATCTATAGTTCGCTTGCTTGGACTCTATTCTAAAGCAAGTAACTATTTTTCGTCCCTTGATTTTTCTATAGACATCGCCCAATAATATGCCAAGTGGATTGGATCTTGATAAGTTGCGCCATCGATTTCTGCAATTTGGCGGTTGGAGCTTGTTGTGGCAATACGCCAAAATGGGCGTGTTGTGGTGTGGCATCAAAGCGTTGATAAGATGTGTAGTGAGTGGGGTGTCGGTAAAAACGGCCTATCCGTCGATTATACAGGGCGTGGAAGAAATCTTAGTGAAGCGATACCGCCCTATCTTGGACAAAAGGCTTCATGAGCAAGCGGGGGCAGAGTGCGGAACAATACAGAACGGCGTGCCGCGTATTGTGTGGTGCGCTTGGTTGCAAGGTCTAGAACAGGCACCCGCATTGGTAAAAGCTTGTATCGCTTCACAAAAACGGGCTTTACCCGATTACGAGTTTCGGTTCATAGACAGAGAGAATTATCGGCAATGGACATCGCTTCCTCGTCATGTGGTGGACAAGTTCTGTAAGGGAAAGATACCGCCGGCTTTGTTTAGCGATTTGCTCCGTCTTTCGCTTTTGACCAAGTATGGTGGCATTTGGATGGATGCCTCGGTGTACTGCTCGGGGTTCGGCAATCCCGATCTTAAGAACAGGTGGGAACGTATCCTAAGTAGCGAATTGACGTTGTTCCGGTATTTCGAACCTGGCCGTAAAGCTCCTGTCGCATTGTCAAACTGGTTCATAGCCGCCGTGCCTGGGCAAAGGGTCTTGTCTATCGTGTTAGAGATGCTTTTGGCTTATTGGCAGGATTTTGACTGCACCGTAGATTACTACATCTGTCACTTGTATTTAGTGTTGGTGCTTCGTGAATTCCCTTCGGTGTTCAATAACATGCCGCGGGCAAACAGCAGAACGAGTCTTTTGTTGAGTAAAGCATTCGCCAGAGAGTACAGCGAGGAAGACTGGCAAAAATTGACGGCTCATGTGAGCATCCACAAACTCAATTATCGCAAGGAGGAAGAAGCTTTGAGACCCCCCAATAGTTATTGTAGGTATTTGCTAAATCAAGAAAATGATGTTTAGGCTTAGTGCGTTGAACATCCTCGAGAGCAAAGCCGATTTAGCATGCTTGCCCGAGAGAAAGTTGTTGATCAATACAATCAATGCGCATTCGTTTAACACGGCGCTGAAAGACCCTTTGTTTGCCGATGCACTGACAGGAGGAGACGCTTTGATTCCGGATGGAGCGAGCATCGTGAAAGCTTGTCGATGGATTGGTGCAAAGAGTCAACCGAAAGAGCGTATTGCCGGTTGGGATCTGTTTGTCTTTGAGATGGATAAATGGGCGCAAAAAGGTGGTACGGTAATGTTTGTGGGGAGCTCGCAGCACGTGCTTGATTTGATCGAGCAGCGCGTTGCCACGGAATATCCTCTTTTGAAGGTCGTAACATATTCTCCCCCTTATAAAAAGGAGTTTTCTGAAGAGGAGAATCTCGCGATTGTCAAGGCAATCCACGCCGCAGAGCCTGATTTACTCTGGATTGGAATGACCGCACCGAAGCAAGAAAAGTGGGTCTATTCGCATTGGGAACAGCTGGATATCCATTGCCATGTCGGTACCATAGGTGCCGTTTTTGACTTCTTTGCCGGAACGGTGAGCCGTGCGCCGCTTTGGTGGCAAGAGCGCGGGTTAGAGTGGCTGTATCGATTGCTCAAAGACCCGAAACGTATGTGGCGCAGATACATGATTGGAAATGTACTTTTCTTATGGAACATCATGAAAGAGCGATGGACGTCGTAGCAGTGTATTTTCGTTTTCTTCGGTTCTCGCTTGGACTGTCTGAAGGCAGGGAATTCTTGTCTGGAGAAGCCTTAAAAAGTTTCGATTGGGAATCTTTCTTCCGTTTTTCTCAAGAGCAGACATTGACAGGCATCATGTTCGACGGCGTGCAGCGTTTGTCGAAGGGCTTTGCGCCCAAGCAAGCGCTATTGTTCAGATGGATAGGGCAGAGCCAAGCTTTGCGTAAGCAAAACTGGACGTTGAATCGTGCCACGGCTTACATCTATAATAAGGTGACTGCTGAGGGGTACCGTTGTTGTATACTCAAAGGACAGGGCAATGCAGTGATGTATCCCGATCCTCATTCGCGAATGCCCGGCGATGTTGACGTCTGGGTCGATGCTTCCCGTGAAGATCTCAGAAAATTAGCTGCGATGCTGGTGGAACTGGGAGGGACGATGGGGCCTGAGAGTTTGAATCACATTGAGTTGACGCTCAGGGGCGTCCCCGTTGAGCTACATTCCACACCGGCCATCATGCACAATCCGATCCACAATCGGCGTTTGCAGGCGTGGTTACGTGACAACGTCGATCGACAATGTGCTCATCATGTTACTTTGCCTGATGCTGCAGGCGAGGTAGCTGTGCCCACGAATGCTTTCAACGTCGTTTATCAATTGTTTCATCTCTACCATCATTATTTCTTTGAAGGAGTGGGGTTGCGACAGGTAGTCGATTACTATTATGTCGTATCGAATGTCGATCGAGCGTCATTTCCCACGTTGCAACGCGATTTAAAGCATTTGGGGTTGTCGCATTTCGCCGGCGCTATGATGTATGTCTTGCATGAAGTACTCGGTTTGGCGCCTGAGAAGATGTTCGTCTCGATTGATGTGCGGCGCGGACAGTTATTGCTCGACGAGATTCTCACGGGAGGTAACTTCGGCAAGTATGCAAAGACAAGTTTCGGAGTTGGTTTTTGGGGACATAATCTTCAACGCATTTCTCGTGACCTACGATTGCTGAGATATTATCCGGCAGAAGCCTTGAGTGAGCCCATTTTTAGAGTGTGGCATTTCTTTTGGCGAATGAAGAACACCAAATAGCTTTAGCCACTTCTTCCCATTGGGCAAATGGGAACAGACCGAACCGACTCTTAGTCAGTGGGTCATTCTATAAATCTGAACACCAACCAAAGGCCGATTCACTGAGAGTCGGCCTTTTCTGTATCTGGAACCTAATCGCGGTGCGAAAGTGGTAACGAATGGGCGTAGAGAGCATGGCGACTCTTCAGGAGAATGGTTTCCTATCGGAGCAATATAAAGCGGTGTCGGACACAATGTCCGACACCGCTTGCGTTATATGGAGAAAAACTATTAGCGCACCACGACTTTGGCGGTTGTTCCGTTGGAGTAGCGCACGATGTTCACGCCTTTTTGAGGCTGGGTGAGGCGACGGCCTTGGAGGTCGAAGCGAGCCACTTCAACGGGGGCAACGGAGGCTGCAGAGCGAACGGCAGTGATGCCTTCGCGGCCTTCGATTGTCACACCCTCGGGAAGTTTCAGCGCTGCGGTATAGGCCGCGAGCGATTCTTTGGGAACGATGATCGTTTTGAGTTTCGGGCAGTTCGGGAACAGCTCGCCGGGCATTGAGGGAGCGGCTTTGCTTGTGAACATCACTGTCGTCAGTTCCTTGCAACCGTCGAAGACTTTCGCCTCCATGGCGGTCAATGTCGAAGGAAGTTCCACGTTTGTGAGTTTCGTGTTGCGGAATGCATATTGACGGATGGTCGTCAGGCCGGCAGAGAAGGTGCATTTGGTGAGCGAAGTGCATTGGTCGAACGCTTGGCCGGCAATCACGGTCGTCGTCTTGGGGAGGATGATCTCGCGGAGCGGCTCGCAGCCATAGAACATCTTCACCCCGATTTCGTTGTCGGCAGAAGGGCCATAGAAACGATTGTAGAAGCCCAGATCCTCGTTGAAATAATTCTTACCAGCCTCCTGTTTGATTTGTGCTTCCGAGAGATCGAGCGTGCGGGTTGTCCCCTCCGATTCGGATCCGCTGAAGTCACGGCCACACATGATGCGGATGATTTTGATGTCCTCACCGTTGATCGGTCCCACCACCTTGAGAGAAGGTGTGTTTTCGCGTTCTGATTCCTTGATCAGCGTCTCGAGTTGACCGGTTTTTTCGGTGGTGACCACCTTCTGAGCGAAGGAAAGCGTAGAAACCGCTGTGAGGGTTGCGACCATGCAGCCGCGAAGAAGTGTAGAAACTTGCATAGAGTATTAAGTATAGAGTGTTTGATGATGAAGCATCTCGCGTATCTTTCAACGACCGGCGAGAAAGTGCGCAGCGATGCAGGGAAGTGAATAAAATAAAGAGATTTCGTTGTAGAAAGAGGAGGTAAAGCCAAGCGGTCTGCCGGCGTTGCTCCTCGTGCAGTAGATAAGTCGTCCGCAAGGCGGCTCATTTTTTTTCGTAGGGCACCACAAATTTGTGTCCGCGTCCGCGCAGCACCACCACTTTGTCGCGCACCTCCTCGACATAGAGCGAGTGCGTGCCCTCTTGCAGTCCACTGTTGCGGAACTCATCGGGGTAGCGCATTGAGAAGTTGAGCGAGAGTCGTTCGCCCACTTGCGGATTCACCACCGCCGGGGTTATTTTCAGTGAGCGCAAGGCCGCATCCGGTCGCGTGGTGTTGCAAAACCACACGCCGACACCCTTGCGTTGCACCGCCATCAGCGTATTCATTTGCTTAAATAGGCTGCGCGAAGTCGTGCCGTAGATACCCGGGCGTTGCGCTTGGCCTTCGCAGCGCACCGAAACGCGCACTGTTTGGGCGTTGCCCGTGGGAGGAATGATGCGCACCGTCGCTTCACCCTCGTAGAAGGCTTCAAGTTCGAGAATGTTGGTCTTCGCGTTCCATTTCGCGTTGATGACATGATCCGGATCCACCACTTCGAGATCCGCCAACTCGCCTCCTCCGTTCACACTCACGAATTTGCTTTCGTCGCGCGGGAAAAGTCGAACTTCCTTTTGGCTCACACTCACTTCGGGCGGAGCGATGTTCAGTTCAATGCGGCGCTTGGTGTCACCCGAATGGATCACGGCATAGGTTTTTCCTTCCAAAATGCCCTTGATGCGCAGCGTATCTTTGCTCATCGACACACTGGCGATTTTCGAGTCCGCCACGTAAGCCGAGTATTTGCCTGTTCCGCCCGAAAGCAGCAGGATGCGTGTCGCTTGGGGCGACACCTCGATCGAGTTGTCATTTTCCGCTCCCACTTGGATGGGCGTTTCAGGCGCTTGTTGCGTATCGTCGCAGCTCGTCAGTGTGAAAGCGCACGCTGCGAGCAGCAGAGTCATCAGTTGTTTCATCGTTTAGTCCACATTGAGTTGATAATCGAGTTCCCACTCTCGTCCGTCGCTTTCCACGATGAGGATATGGAGGAAATGCTCCCCACTTTTCGGGAAAAGGAGTCGGCCGTCCGTGGGCTCTTGCTGTTGGTCGTCCACCCAATAGGTGATTTTCGCGTTCGCATCCGCGAGTTCTTTCCAGAAGAGCGGCAGGGCACGCGGACAGGTGCCGTTTTCTCTCACCTTATATAAATAAGGAATGCGGTTTTCGTCGTTTACGGCGTGTGTCAGCGCCTCAGTGGCGGTGCTCAGCGTCGCCGCTTTGGCCGAACGCGTGTTGTTTTTCAGCGTCACCACCTCAATGTTATAGGAAGTGCCGGGAGCGAGTTGCGTCACCACGAAGTTCGTTCCGGTTGTCGTACCCGTCACTTTTCCGTTCACCTTCACTTCGTAGCTCACCTCCGGTTCTGCAGTCGGCAACCAACTCAGTTCCAGTTCGCGCTGCTGCGTTTTGGCTTTGAGGTTCTCGGGCGGTGCGAGTCGATCGTCCGTGTTACCGGCCGAAGTCTGCACCATTTCAATATCGTCGATCACGATGAAGCCTCCTTTCTCGTTGGCTTCGCCGTCATAGTTGAGATTCAAACCCACCCCAGCGTGGTCGGCACCTGCCGGCGCGGTGAAAGTCAGCACCTTCTGCTGCCATTGGTCGGAAATGTTCGTGGCGTAGTCCGCTTTGTTCTCGCGCGCGTCCTTTTTCAAGTGCGTGCCGCCGCGCAACCAGTCGACCGTAACGACCACGTTGGGCGCCATCTTCTGCCCTTTGTACCAATAGGTCAAACGATACTCAGCGCCGGCTTCCACTTTGAGATGGTAGGGGTTGAACTCCTTGTCGCGCGTGAAAAACGAGCCCCCGTTCGGATAGAGTTTGAGGGCAAACTTCCCCGAGTGTGCGTCGGTGACGCGCGTAGAGAAGAGCGATGGGTTGATATACCAGAAGAGTGGTTTCGCATACGGGTCGAAATCCCCCGAAGGCTTGTCGTTCTCGTCGTCACCGTCCTCGTTTTCGTCACCGTCCTCGTTGGAGGCTTCGCTATCGGCGCGAACTTGGTGGCGACGTGCGGCGGCCGTCGCGGCATATTCCTCAAAACTGCCGTTCGGAATGATGTTTTGCCCCACTTGTGCGGCGAGTGCCGTGGGCAAGAGGGCGAGAAGCCCGAAAAGTAAACGTGAATAGGTTGAAGTCATCGTCGTTTGAGTCGTTAGTTGCGGCGCACCACGTCCGCAATGCGGAGTCCGTAGCGTTGGCCGATGCTTTGTGCCACAGCGCGGAGCGATCCTGTGGTGTTTTCGTCGCCGAGCAGGCGTTGTTTGTCCCAAAGTCCGTTGCCGGCGGTGAGTTGTGCGAGGAGTTGCGCCGTTTCGTCGTAGGAGAAGTGTGGTTGGCCGTCATCTTTGCGAGTGAATTGCAGCGCATAGACTGCCCCGAGTGCTTGGGAGACGAAAGGCAGCGCATTCTGCACGTCTTCTTCGAGATTGGCCATGGTACGTTCGCCCGCCAAGAGATACATGGCATGCACGGCCACCACTTTCGAGAGTTCGCGGCGGATGATGCGCAACGCTTCGCGCGCATCTTCGTAGCGATATTCCGTCAGTGCTTGTCGTCCACGGGCGAACGCATTGTAAAGCGCAATGCGACTGCCGCGCAGCACGGGCAGTGCGGCCGTTTCGGCGTACGGCTTCCAAAATTGGTAGTAGCCGTAAGCCAAATCCCAGTGGTGTTCGAGTGCCGTGTAGTTGCGTCCCGGGAGCAGCACGCCGTTTTCGTGCGCGCTGCGCAGGGCGTTGTCGTCGATCAAGGCCTCGTCGAGGTGCGTGTTCAGCACTTTGTCGAGATAGAGCGCGCCGCGCACCATCTCCGGGAAGAGTTCGGCCACCACGACGCCGCGTTCGTCGGCAAAGGCCACGTTCACGTCACCGATGTGCGCCCCCACGAAGCCCGAAGTGCCCATGGTGGCTCGGCGGTTGCGCGTGACGCTCGGCGAAGGTTGCCCCAATCCGCTCAGGCGTGCCGTGGCGGAAAAGAGTTCCTCCAAGTCGCGCAGCACTTTCGCGCTGTCGTTGCGGTGAAGCGGCGAAGCGGCAATGGCCTGTCGCGGAGCGAGACCGAATTCGCCTGCGTCGAAGTATTGTTGTACGCGCAGTCGGTTGGCGGCATACATCACATTCGCACCGCGCAAGTAACTTTCGTAAATGTGGTCGAGCGGTTCGCTCAGCAGGCTGCACTCCAAATAGTCGACACTGCTCGTGCCGTTGCGCTTGAAGGCGTAGCTCGGATCGGGATAAGGCGGCAGCACATAGGCCGACTCCACTGTTTCGCCTTCGCGGCTGTCGCAGGCCGTGAGCATCGGCGCACAGCAAATGGCCGCAAGGGCGATGGGAAAGAACATTCTCATGAGCGATTGACGAATTTAGGGGAGAATGATGTAGGCACAATAGGGGTGTTTGATCTTGTCGATGCCCTCTTCGTTTTGAAATTCGTGGGCGGTGAGCGGTTTCACCACGGTGAATCCGTCTTCAGACACAGCCGAAATGGTGGCTTTGACCGACGAACCGCGCGGCCCCACCCCATTCACGCACAGATACATCGGATGTCCCGAACGTGCCTCGAAAGTCACGGTGTGTGCTTGTCCGTTTTTCAGGAAGGTCTGTGCCGTGCTGTCGCGGCGGTTGGAAGTGAGCGTTTGCAATCGGCGGTCGGCATCGACATAGCGCACCACATAGCGCGACTGAATGTCGGCGTCGGCCACCGCTGCGCCCAAGATGTCGACTTCGCCGAAGGAGCACGTCAGCGTAACGCGGTAGGTGCGCACATCGCGGTCGATGTTCACGCCCGGATACACGAAGTCGCTCACCGGCGCATCGGGATCGCCGAGGCGTACATCTTGGTCTTCGTAGGAAATGCGTGGGCGTTCCGGCCCTTTGAAGGGAAAGAGCCGATCGTAGTCCTCACGCGGCGCGTCGTCGTAGGCACGAGTGCAGCCCATCGTGAGGAGGGCGAGTGCACCTATATATAATATGTAGTGGCGTCTCATATCGTAATGGTAAAAGAGGAGAGAGCGTGACGAACGGCAGCCGATCAGCGTGCGCCCTCATCGTAGATCACAGCTTTGATGCCCGTGCTGATGCCTTCGGGGTGCAGGTGTTTGCTCACATAGCGCGTGCTGCGCAGCAAGGTGTCGTAGACCTGCACGAGTTCCGCCTCGAAGCGATTGCCTTTGCGTTCGAAATCATAGAACTGTTTCGCCGCGTCGAAGCGCAGACCGGCGCGGAAGGTCAATCCCTGTTCGGTGCCGGTGTAGCCCGAACCCAGTCCGGTGATTTCTTTCGGCGGATAGTCGGGAATGGGATTGCGCTTGCTGGCGAAGACAAAGAGGTAGTAGCGCTTCGCATTGATCTCACGCAGCAACGATTGGTTGGTTTCCACGTTGCGTTTCATGAAATAGTCGCTCCGGAAATAGGTGCGACCACCGCGGTAGATGCGCAGTTGCGGATTCACCATGCGCTCGAAGACCAGCCGGTTGTCCACCGCTTTTTGCACCACGGCTTCCGCCTCTTCGGGGGCGCCGAGTCGCGTCAGACGGATGTATTCTCTTGCCGGCAACAAGTGGTTGGCCGAGCGGAACATGAGGTTGCCGTCGGGATCTTTGCCCATGTAGAGCCAATCCGAGGCGCCTTCAAATCGGTCGTTGGCCAAGCGGTGCACGTAGGTGTAGGTGGCGAAGCTCAACTGCGCGAAGCTGTTGCGATTCACGGTGTATTCGCTCACAATCGGGCGCACCGCCGTTTCCTCGTCGAAGTCGGCGCGCGTCTCCACCGTGTTGTTTTCGGCAAAACGCATCGTGAAGCAGTGACCGCCGTAGCCGTAGCTGCCGCGCAAAGCCGTTTGGTTGATGGCCTCATCGGGATTGCTGTAGAGGAGCGAGTCCGTTTTGGGAAAATAGATCACGCGCCAACCGTGGGGCGCGGCGATGAGTTCGCGGCGCAAGTCCTCGACGGCGTTTTGGCTGCGCTGTGTCGGCGTTTGGTCGAAGGCCGTCTGCTCGTCGCCGCAGGCCGTGAGCGAAAGCGTGCCGAGACTCAACGACAAGGCGAAGAGAGCCGGAGCAAAGCCGGACAGCGGGAGGCGACGAACCGAACCGAAGGAGAAAAGGGAGAACTTAGTCATGTGACCGTTGTTGTTGGACGAATGAATTTAGGCGGCGCACCGTTCGCACTTGCAGGCGGCGCAGGTCGAGGTTCCACGTTTGGCGCACATAGGTGTCGACAAACTGCTGTTTGGCGGTGAGTTCACGATAAGCCTGTTTGGCTTCTTCGGCATAGCGCGCATTGATTTCCGGATCGATGTCGGTGTCGGGGGTCGCCGCCTCGTTGAGTGCCGCTTGCACCTGCGCCGGTGTGGCGCAAAGGGTGGCACTGAGCATTTCGGCAAAGTCGTCTTCGGCCGAAACCATGCCGTGCATCGTGAGGCAACCGCGCTTGTTGGCCCAACTGTCGAGGCCGAATTGCTGTTGCGGTGTGGTGGTGTAGCTCCAGGGGGCCACGAGGGCAGCCGTGCTGTGTGTGTAGCGTTGAGCACTGATGCGCGAGAAAGTATCGCGATCGTAGGGCATCACGGCCATGAGGTGCTTGCAGAGCTGGTGCAGACCGCTGCGTGTGAGGGCATAGACCTGCCCTTCGTCGTCGGGCGCGAAGGCATTGAGGTTGAAGAGCGCCATCTCGGCCGTCGAACCGGCGGTGGGGAGATACAAACGTGCCATGCCGTTTTCGTCACGGAACGTGCCGCCGTAGAGATACAGGCGCAGCGGTGCGCGGCCGAACAGGAGGTTGGGGCGATCGAGCCCTTCGGCGGCGAAGCTTTCGAGACAAAGGCGGCGGAAGGCTTCGAGTGCCGGGCGCACCTGCTCAAGGCGGGGCGGATAGATGCGGTCGGTCGTGGCGCCGGCGTGATTTTCCTGCCGATAGACCACTTCGATACCGTAGGGCAGGGTGATGCTGTCGCGAATCCAGCGATCCAGTTCGCTGTCGCTGTGGTGTTCGGTGCCGGCGTCCACCACGCTGTGGGGCGAAAGGCGTTCGTCGCTGCAACCGCTGAGGGCAGCGGCGGCGAGCAAGAGGGTGCATGCGGCGATCAATCCGCGTGAGGAGAGAGTGAACATGGGCGATTAGCGTTGAGGAGCGTTGCGCTCGCGAGGATTCGGACGAAGACCGCGCTCGATGGCCTGCGTGGGGATTTGTAGGAGTTTGCGCGGATCTTCCTTTTCGAGCGGGAAGTAGTAGCGACTCTTCGAACTGCGTCGCACACTGAGGTGGAAGCGGCGGATGTCGAACCAACGAAGTCCTTCCTGGAAGAACTCTTTGCGGCGGAAGTCGAGAATGGTTTTGACGAGCGCGAGCTGTTTGAGCGTCAGTCCGTAGGTGGGCGAAATGACGTTGTAGTTGGCGCGGTCGGTTGTGGTGTAGACGCTGCGCTCCACGGCCGGCATGAAACCGAACTTCCCTTGCATGTACTCGACGAGGTCGTCGATGGCGCGGTTGTAGTCCTTGCGCATCGCGTGCGCCTCCATGCGATTGAGCAGCACCTCGTCGACCGTGAGCAGCACGTTGGTGACATAGAGTTCGCGCGGCTTCGACCCCGTGCTCTCGCTGCTCGAGATTTCGTCGAACTTGGCCATGTAGAAGCCTTCTTTCACCGGCGAGGGCGAGGAAGTGAAGAGGTAGTGGCCGACGAAGTTCATCTTTTCGTAGTCGCCACCCCCTTCGATGCCTTTCTTGGCGAACACTGCGTCGACAATGTTCCACGTGGCGCCGAACTTCTCGGTGGGTGCGATGCGTGCCAGTCGCGATTCGGTGGTGGTGAGGAGCAGATTGGCCGGTTCGTCCGTGGCATTGTAGAGGCGGTGGAGGCCGGGATGATCAAACTCGAGGGCATCGGCATATCGGTTCCAGCGGCGCAGATTTTTCTTCGCATCGCCGCCCAGCACATAGTCGGCATAGGCCACCACTTGGTCCCAATCGCCCTTGAAGAGGTAGAAGCGCGTGGCAAAGGCGTAGGCGGCGCGCTTGTTGAAGTGGAACTTCGGGTGGGCATAGTAGTGATCGTCCACCAAGGTGATGCCGCGTTTCAAGTCGGCCTCGATTTTGTCGTAGACCTCGCGCACGGTGCCGCGCTGATAGTCCACGATGGCGTGCTTTTCGGGCTGTTCTACATAGGGGATGCCCGGGCTTTTCGGGTCGTTGCCGTAGGGTGCCGACCAAATGTTGACGAGCATGAAGTGCAGGTAGGCGCGGAGCATGAAGGCCTCACCGTAGAGGGCTTTGACGCGCGGCGTTTTGGGGTAGCGCGCCAGGAGTTCGAGCGCCTTGTTGGCCTGGGCTATGCCTTTGTAGCAGGCATTCCAATAGTTGAGGGGCGTGTCGAGGTCGTCTTGGTCGTAGTCCTCCCAAAAGTACATGGCCTCGTTGAGCTGCGTGTGCTGTCCGTTGGGACGCTCGGCCACATTGTCCGTGCGCGGCTCGAGAAAGGGGATGTAGGAGGCCTCGGGATAGGCACCGGTGAGGAGTTCGGCGATTTTGGCTTCGGAGTCGATGCGCACATTCAGCTCCGAATCGGGACTCACGTCGAGGAAGTCGTTGCACGCCGTGAAGCAGGTGGCACTGCAAAGGGCGATGGCGAGTGCCAAGCCCCCGTGTCGGAGGCGAACGAAGGGGGAGGGCAGGGCGCAGAGGGCGACGGCCGGCGAAAACTCCGCGCCTTTGGCGCAAAACCTTCGCGTTATGGAGCGAAACAAGGGCGTTTTTTTCGGAAACATGGGGTCAAAATCCGAGATTGAGGGTGAGCGTGATTTGTCGCGGGGTGGGAAGTGCCACACCGCCCGAGCGATAATATTCGGGATCCTGCCCGTGCAACCGGCGGTCGGCGTAGAGCAGCAGCGGGTTGGTGACATTCAGGCGCAGAGCAGCCGACGCGAGGTGCAGGCGTTTGAGGTGTTGGGCCGGCAGCGCGTAGGCCACCGCCACATTCTTCAGGCGCACGAAACTGCCGTCGGCCACCATGAGCTGCGAATAGTTGTAGGTGTTGTAGGCGCGCTCGATGTTTTCGCGTCCCACCTTGTCGATGAGTGCCTGCGAGGGGAGGGTGGGCACGTCGGTGCGCAGTTCGTCGCCGGGATTGAGCCAGCGGTCGACATAGCGCTTGGAGAAGACGTTGAGATCGGCGAAGGCCGGGTCGAAAGTGGGGTTGAGGCGCAGTTTGTTGCCCGCCTGCATGGTCACGAAGAACGAGAATTCCCACGGCCCGAGGTGGAACACGTTGGAGAGGCCGCCGGTGTAGCGCGGTTCCACGGGGCCGTGATAGATGAGATAGGTCTTGGCGTACTGCGTGTCGAGGAAATCGGCGCCCGCAATGTGGGCATAGTCGCCGGCCCCGAGCGGATAGCGGCCAAAGTCGAAGGTGGGCAAACCATTCACGTCCAAACCGTCGAAATTGTAGGAGAAAAGCGAGCCGCGCGGGAAACCTACGACGTTGCCCCGCCCGCGTCCGGCCACCATGTCGAGGGCGGTGGGCGTGTTGAGGAGGCGCGTCACTTTTTGATCCATGGCGCTGAGCGTAAGTGTGGTGCTCCACGAGAAGCGCTCGGTCTTGATGTTGAGTGTGCTGACGCCAATTTCGGCACCCACGGTGCGCAGATCGCCGAAGTTGGCGTATTTGTAATACTGTCCGCCCACTCCCGACGTGAGGATGCGGTCAATGAGGTCGTAGCTGTTGCGTCGGTAAAGATCCACGGTGGCACTGACCCGATTGCTCCACAGGCCCAGCTCCAAGCCTACATTCCACTCGTACATCTTCTCCCAGGTGAGATCGCGGTTCTCGAGATGGCGGATGTCAATCTTGTTTTCTCGGTCGCCGAGGCGGTGTCTCTGCACAATGCCGCTTTGGTAGACCGCAGAAGCGTTGACGGCTTCCTCATTCATCTTGGCGGTGAGCCCATAGCTGAGGCGTACGGCGAGTTTCGAGACGTTGCGAAACGGACGCATGAAGGTTTCTCGGTCGATGTTCCATTTTGCGCCGACGTTCCAGGTGGGCAACCACAGCGTGCCGGCTTCGCGTCCTGCGGTGTTGGCACTTTCGTAGTTGAGCACGGCGTTCACGACGTAACGACCCGCAAATCCGTAGGTGCCGTTGAGCGAAAACGTCAAACCGCGGTCTTCGCGTTCGCGCAAAGCGAAGTAGTTGTTGTTCTCCTCGGCGAGTTTGCGGAAAATGAGGGGGCTGGTGTAGACCTGATTGCCGCGATCATATTGTATGCCGTAGCCGGAGAAGGGCGTGTTGGTGCGGTGGGCGGTGCGCAACTCGGCGAAGGCGAAGGCTTTGAAGTCGTGTTCGCCGCGACGGAAGTCGTAGTCGGCGGCCAAACGCGCGAGCCAGCTGCTGAGCGAGGCCTCGTTGTTGTCGAGGAGTCCGCCTTGGGGAATGCCGATTTGGGGTTGCAACTCGGGATGGTCCTTGTCGTGCACCAAATAGACGTTCTCTTTGGCCACAAGTGGGGTTTCGTTGGCACGAAAGGCCTGAATGAGATTGCTGTTCTCGGTGACTTTGTGCGTGGAAGAGGTGTGCGCACGTCGAGCGGCCACAAGGGCTTTGAGCGAAAGGCCTTCGCGCAACTGATAGGTGGCTTCGCCCTGCAGTTTGAAGTCGATTACCTCGAGATCCAAGGTGTTGTTGGCATACTCGTTGAGGATATTGAAGGGCGCCCAGTTGTTGCGATAGAAGGAAAGTGCGCCGTTTGCGTCGTAAGGCGTGAGCGTGCGGCTCGTTCCCAGGGCATACGAGAAGGGATTGAGGTCAAAATCGCGTTCGAATACGCCCTGCGCGTGGTTTTTGCGCTGCGGCAAGGTACCGGGTGCGGACTGTGAGCGCAAACTCCCCTGTGCGGAGAGCGTAGCCGTGAGGCGCGGCGAGACAAAGAAGGTGTTTTTGAGATTTGCCGTGATGCGATCGACTTTTTCGGGGAGCGTCCAGCCGCCATCGTGGAGAAAACCGACAGAAGCGTAGGTGGCGGTGTTTTTACCCCCGCCCGACAGCGACAATGTGTGCTGGGTCGTGGGCGAAAGCGTGAAGAGCAGATCAAACCAGTCGGTGTTGGCATATTCTGCGCGGCGCAAAAAGTCGCGGCGTGCCGCGTCGGTGTTCTCCAGCCCGAAGGAGCCGGTCGCCGGGTCGTAGGTGTTGGCCGCTTTGTAGTATTGGTGAAACACGCCTCCCCGTCGGCCGTAGAGCGCACTCCCGGCGTTGAAATATCCCTTGTCCTCCATCTCGCGATACAGGGACATGGTCTCTTGCGAATTGAGCAAATCGAAATCGGCATACCGAGGTTTGAGGCGAATCGTGTTCTCTGTGCTGTAATTCACGGAGAGCGGCGTGTCGCGGCGGCCGTTTTTGGTCGTGATGACGATGACGCCGTTCAGCGCACGGGCGCCGTAGACGGAAGTCGCGCTGGCATCTTTCAAAACTTGGATGTCTTGGATGTCAGACGGGTTCAAACCGGCGATGGCTGAGCCGACAAGTGTGACGGCATCCCCGGAAGCGAGCTGATCGAGGGAGAGATGCACGAGATCTTCGTACACCGCGCCGTCAATCACCCAAAGCGGTTGCACATTCCCCAGGATCGACGCGCCGCCACGGATGTTAATGCGCGGCGCCGCCCCGAAAGTGCCCGAAATGTTCTGGATGTTGAGGCCGGGGACGCGGCCTTCGAGCATGCGGCTCACGTCGTTGAGGCCTTCGAGGCGCACATCGCTCATTTTTACGGCCGAGGCCGCGCCGGTATAGATGCGGTTTTTCACCTTTTGATAGCCGGTTACCACCACTTCGTCGAGGCTGTGTGTGTCTTCTTCGAGGCGAATGTGCAGCGAGTCCGTGCCGGCGATGCGCACACGGCGGGTGAGCATGCCCAGGTGGGAGACGAGCAGCGTTTTGCCCACGGGGCGTGTAGAAACCCGGAGGGAAAATCGCCCTTCGTCGTCGGTAAGGGTGTGTAGCGGGGAGTTGACGAGTTGCACATGGGCGCCGGCCAACGGAAGCCCGCTCATGTCGGTCACAATTCCCGACACCGCGGCCGACGTCTGGGCGGTGGCCGTGCTCACCCCCCAAGTTGCGCAGCAAATTAGGGAACAAACGGCCGAAAGTGGGAAGGTAGAAGTCAGTTGAGGCATGATGTTTGGGCTTACCAGTTCAAGATGGCTCCGCAATAGAGCCCGAAAGGATGACCGACACGCAGACCCGCCGGGTGACGCGAGGCGAGATAGCGCGCATTGGTGAGGTTGATAGCGTTCAAAGTGAGCGTCACGCGGCGATTGAGGCGGGCTTTGGCCGAAGCGTCGACGATGAAATGTGAGGGAATAGTCTCACTTTTGGGCATGGCTCCCTGTCCCGGCACGGTACGCATGGTGCCGTTGTAGCGCAGCCCCACGTTGAGTTCGTAACCGCGGTATTCCGCACCGAGTTGTGCGTTGGCGGCGTGTCGGAAGATGTAGGGAATCTCATCGCCCACGTGGACATCGCCCCAAGCGTCGCTCGAAAACGCGTTGAGCATCTCGGTGTGCGTGAAAGTATAGGTGAGTTGGAGCGGAAAGTTCACGCGGCCGATGTGCGGTTGGGCTTGTGCCAGCAGTTCCACGCCGCCCACGCGCGCTTTGCCCACGTTGAATTGTTCCAAGGTGCCTTGTCCGCCGCCGGCAAGGAGGTCGCTGCCGAGCATGTTGCGGTAGGCGTTGAAGAAACCGATGGCTTCGACTTTCAGGAAGCGAGAATTCCATCGAGCGCCGCCTTCGAAGTTGGTGCTGTTCTCGGCTTTCTGATAGAGGGTGGCACTCGGCGGCGCAAAACCGCGGTGCACGCCGCCCAAGAGGGAGAGTTGCGGCGTGAGCTTCACGTTGAAGCCCAACCCCGGCAGCCATGCGCGGGCGTGGTTGGGCGTTTCGATGCGAATCTTCCCGCTGCGCCGCGGGTCGGCCGTGGTGAAGTCGCGTTTCAAGAGACTCACGTCCTCATAGCGCGCGCCGGCTGTGAACGTCCACGCGCCTTTTGCCCATTTGGTCAGCACATAACCCGACCAAGCGTGGGCTTCCGTGATGCGGTTGGCGTTGCTGCCCGGCAACCCCGGGAGAAAGAACTGCATGCGCCCGTTGTGCATGGCGTAGCCGTCGTCTTGTTGGAAACGGTCCTCGTCGTCGACGTGATAGCGTAGGCCAATTTCGGCGGTGAGCCAACCTCCGAGCACGTCGCCCCGCCATTCGCCTTTGCTCTGGATGCCTCGAGAATGATAGACGCGGTGGTTGGCGCGGAGCATCAGCGCTTCGCCGGAGAAATCGCGAGCGCCGGTGAGAATGTCGAAATACGCGCGATTCACCTCGGGGTCTGCCAGCACGTCGGCAATGGTTCTGCGCTCGGCCTTCGTCACTCCGTCGCGCACTTCGTTGAGTTTATACCAGTTGCGGAAGAAGTAATGATAGTAAGCCTGGGTGGTGATGTTCCAACGATAGCCTCCGTTCATCACGTGGGTGGCGGCCCACTGCCAATGGCGCGTGACAAGGCGGTCGCGCTGCGCACCGGCGTAGCGGAAGTAGGGATTGCGGGCAAAATCATCTTCGGAGAGTCCGAGATAGGTCTCGTCGGAATGCTCGTCGGCATAGCCCGCTTTGAGTTCCAAGCGGTGATTGATGCCGGAGTCGAAGGCCGTTTTCACCATGAACTTGCCCGAAACGTCGTTGCGTCGGAAGCCTTCGCGCTCGTCGGGGCTGCCTTTGCGGAAACCCTTCGAACGATAGTGCAGATATTCGAGCACAAAGCCCGTGTGCTTCCAACTGTTGCCCACCATGGCGTAGGACTTGAACGTGTCGAAGCTACCGTAGGACGTGTTGAGGCGGGCCGTGAAGCGATTCGGCACTGCAGTGGAAACCAAGTTCACCGCACCGCCCGTGGTGAAGGGGCCATATTGCACTTGGCTGCTGCCTTTGAGTACTTCCACGGCCTGCATGCGGGCCATGTTGGGGAAGTAGTAGGCTGCCGGTGCGGCGTAGGGCGCGGGCGCAATGAGCATCCCGTCTTCCATGAGGGAGATGCGCTCGCTGCGCTCGGCTTTTGTGCCGCGCAAACTGATGTTGGGACGCAAACCGAATCCGTCTTCTTCGTAGACATTGACGCCCGGCACGCTTTTGAGCAGGCGATTGATGTCGGTGTAGCCCATGCGCTGTATTTCCTGCGGCGAGATGTAGTAGGCCGACCCCGTGCGGTTGCGGGCTTCAAACTTACTGCCGAGCATTTGTCCGGTGCTGACGACCACTTCCGCGACTTTGATGTCTCGGCGTGTGGAGTCTTTCCCGGTGGAATCGGGGGGCGTGAGGACAGTTTCCGTGGGAGCGTGCTGCAGATGTCCTGCAGTTGCACACAAAGGCACGAGCCCCGGGAGAAGGAGTCCGAAAAAGTAGGTATCTCGCATAGGAAAAGGGTGCGCACAGCGCACTTCATTGCATATTTACAGAGAGAAGTTTTTGAAATGCGAAATTAAATACATTATCGTACGCGGGCAATCACTACATGTGGGTATTCTTGGTTTCGAATTTTGAGATCGTTGTGATATGTTGGTCGAGGAAAATGCTTTGTTGTGAAATTGGCGAGAAAGAATGTAGAAATGTGAATGGAATACGCCCGCCCATATTTTGCAGACGGACGGAAAAAGGGAGAAGGCAGCGGAGTTTATGCATAAAATCGGGACTCGATGTTCCCTTGCATCGGGTAATTCTGTAAACACCCGGGGATGCGCTGAGCGCCTGTGTCGGCAAAATCGGGAAACTGCGGAGTAAGCGGGAAAAGCCCCCGTGTTTACCCCGATAACTCCGCGTTTTTCGGAATTATCGCGCGGCTTTTTGGAGAAACGTCCATTTGTACGGCCGGAAGAGGGGCAACGTAGGGCGGAAGTGGGGAAAAGAGGGAAATATACTGCGCAGCCTGCGCGAAGAAATGAACGGGCGCGTCTGCACAAACCTGCAGGGAAGGATAAGAAAAAAGCAAAGCCCGCGCAGTGGTAGGCTTTGCTTTGAAAAAGAAGAGGGAAAGTTGCTCGATCGGGATCCGAGGGCGCGCACGGCTGACGCAGCTGCGTGGTTTCGAAACGGGCGCAGGAAGGTTCGACCCGGGCATGTGAAGGCTCCGAATGCGGGAGACGCCGGGCAACAAGTGATGTTGCTGTGCAGACCGTCCGAGAAACTGAAAAATGAGGGGAGGGCGGCGCGACTATTTGCCTGACGCCCGACGGAATCGGGAACAGAGCACTTCGCCTACCTTGTAGACATAGCGCAGACAAAGGAGGGGGAAGGCAGAAAACACGTGGTGCCGGTGCAAAGCCCGGCGGTGGTCGCGGAGGATGGCCAAGTGACTGCGCCAACCTGAGGTGGAGAGGCCGCCTGTGCGCATGGTCACAAAATCGGCCGGTACATAGACCGTGCGAATCTTGTGGACAAAGATGAGGCGCAGCAGTTGTTCGAAGTCGGCCGCCACTTTGTAGTTGAGATCGAAGGTGCCAAATTGGGTGTAGCACGCGCGACGACAATAGAAGGAGGGATGGGCCGGCATGAAACCGAGGCGCATCATCCACGGACGGAAGGGGCGCGAACTGTAGTAGCGCGTCATCGTTTGCAGATCACCGGGGGCAACATAGTGCACATCGCCATAGCAAGCGTCGATCTGCGGGTCGGCGAGCGCATTGGCCACGCGGCTGAGGACGTGGGTGTCGGTATAGAAATCGTCGCTGTTGAGCATGCCCACCACCTCACCGGTGGCGCGAGCAATGCCTTTGTTCATGGCGTCGTAGAGTCCGCGGTCGGGTTCGCTGAACCAGCGGAGGCGTTCGCCGAACTGAGATGCAAATTCGCGAACGATGTCGGCGGTGTTGTCGGTTGATCCGCCGTCGGCCACGATAAGCTCGAAGTCGGTGTGCGTTTGAGCCAGGAGAGAGCGGAGGGTGTCGGAGAGGGTGGCGCCACTGTTGAAAGTAGCGGTGACAATGGAGATTTTCATGGGCGCGGTGCGGGAGCGTTACGCCGGCAGAGGCGAGCGATGAGCGGGAAGAGGACGTCGAGGCGGAATTTGATCTTTGCGCGGAGCGAATAGGGGCTTTTGCGCGCAGTGCACGAGGCGTTGTCACCATGACGGCGGAAGAGGATGAGCGGTTCGTGGAGAAACTCGACGCGACCGGTGAAGGCCGCCACGTTGCCAATCCAGATGTCGTGCATCGGTGTGCAGGCGGGGAAGGGAAGCGCGCGCCGGAGCACGCGGCGGGTGAAGGCCATGCAGCAACCGAGGTAGAAATTGCGCACCAGTAGGTTGTACCACCGACTTTCGTGCAGCTGCACGTGCGCGAAGAAGGAGGGAGCGGTGACGTGCAGCGCTTGATCTGTGACGCGGCAGTCGCTCACCACGCAATCTGCTCCGCCTTTCAGCGCAGCAAGCATGCGTTGCACTTTGCCCTCGAGCCAAACGTCGTCTTGGTCGGAGAGAAAAATGTACTCGCCCCGTGCTTGTCGGAGCGCATGTTCGAAATTGTCGATGGGGGATCCGGTTTTCGGCCCAGGAACAATGTGTATAATGGGATTGTCGAAGGCGCGCACCACGTCCAACGTCCCGTCGGTGGAGCCGTCGTCGGAAAGTATGACTTCGTCTTCGGGACCTAATTGTGAGAGGATGGAACTCAATTGCTCGTGGAGTGTGGCGGCACCGTTGTAGGTGGCAATGCAGACAGAGATCATGGGGTGAAAGGGGAAGTGCGGTCGTACCGCTTGAGCGAAACGTGCGAGGAGGTTCGCATAAGAGACAAAATGACTTGTAGAAGCAGGGACATTGCTGCGAAGTTAATAACTTTTGAGAGCGTATGCAAGCACGGGACGTGATTTTGTCGGCACGATCGTGTAGCGTGTCCGGGTTATGAGCATGGACAGCCCTATGAAGGAGGCTGGAAGCGAAGAGTCGCGGAGCTGCAAGCGAAAGTACAAGGAAAGTTGTGAAGCTGTGATGGCAAGCTGGAAGAAAATGACTATTTTTGCATCTGTCCGTGGCCTTCGCTTCCTTGGGAGCAAGGTGAAGCGTGACTTGATATTTCTGATCTCCCAATAGTCTTACGTATGTCCCAGCAAATGCCCCGCGTGGAAGTCTTAATGTCTACTTACAACGCCATGAAGTTCGGCGCTGAGCAGTTGAAGTCGATTCTGCATCAGGAAGGAGTCGAAGTGCAGTTGCGCGTGCGTGATGACGGGTCGACCGATGGAACGCAGACTTGGCTTGAGTCGGAAGCGGAAAAAGGTCATTTGGTGTGGGAACAGGGGGAGAACTTGAAGCCGGCACGAAGTTTCATGGAGTTGTTGGCCAAAGCTGACGAGGATGTGGCTTACTATGCATTTGCAGACCAAGATGATATTTGGTTGGCAGACAAACTTCGGACAGCGGTTGCACAATTGGACTACAATGGGCCGGCACTCTATTTTTCGCGCACGCAACCGGTCGACGAGCGTCTGGAACTTTTGCCCGCATCTAGCTTCACACCACGCCTAACTTTCGGCGAAGCACTCATGTGTCATTTGGCTACCGGCCACACCATGGTGATGAATGCAGCGCTGCGGCGCTTAATTCTGCAATATCGTCCAGATTTTTTGCCGATGCATGACATGTGGATTTATTTGGTGGCGCAGGCGGTGGGGGCAAAGGTCTATTATGATGCGACCTCTCATGTGCATTATCGTCAGCACGCGGATAATGTGTTGGGTGCGCGCGAATCGAACTTTGCGCGATGGCGCCGTCGCTGGGCCGAATGGCGTGAGGGACGACAAGAGTTTTCGCGATTGGCGGACGAAGTGCGTAAGGGGTATTTCGAGAGGATGCCTGAAAATAATCGACGTCTCCTAACTTTATTCCTTGACGCGAAGCATAGTTATTCGGCGCGGTTGCGTTTGTTGTGTTCACCGGCTTTTCACAGTGGAAACTGGGGGAGAAATTTGCGATTTCTGTTGACCGTGTTGTCCAATACGTATTAACCGGCCACAGAAAGATCAGGGGAATACATGAACAGTGGGCATCGTGATTATTCACGATGCCCACTGTTCGTCTGTAAAGGGGATAATGGAGTTCAGCGCACGGTCATGTCAAGTTCTCTGTCGTCGATACGACGAAGAATGTCGGCAGCTGTGCCGGAGAAGGGACCGAAATGCTCGAGTTTGAGGGTACTCATGGCCGCAGCGAAGCAGCCCGCTTCGCGATAGCCCGCACCGTGAGCCCGTTTGTAGAGATAGCCTGTCATATAAGTGTCGCCGCAGCCGGTGGCGTCGGCCAGTTGTAGCGGAGGGTAGGCACGGATTTCCACCAACTTGCCTTCGGCGTAAATAAAAGAGCCGAGACTGCCTTCGGTGATGACGACTTCGTTCACTCCCCACCCGTGCAAGCGGCGTGCGGCGGCAAGAACCTCGGTTTCGCCGGTGAGAACGTGCATCTCGTGCTCGTTGACTTTGAGTATGTCGACGTATTTCAGGCAAGCCGTCTTCTCTTTCCAATCGCAGGCCAGCACTTGGGTGTTTTCGACGCGCCGCAAAAATCCTTGCACATCGAGCGAGACGATGCCTTTGGTGGAAAGGTAGCGAATGAGATCGGGGTCAAAATCGTCGGCGAGAAGGCTGCCGAGATGAAAAATGTCGGCGTGCACGTCGCAAAGGTGCTCCACTTTGAACGGATCGGCCTTGGCCAAGACACGCTGTGTGCGATGGTCAGAGTTTTCTCCGTAGGCGTTTTCGAAAATAACCGTGGAACTGCCCGGGATGAGTTTCACTTCCGTCCCGATCGCCCGGAGTTCGTCGATGACTTTGTAGTCGTCTTCGCCGACAGACGTGACCAAACTAAATGCCGGGTTCGGGAGACGGGCAATGCCGTGCGCAAAATAATAGGCCGTTCCTCCACTCAGGTGATCGGTGTGTCGCGGTGTGATGATTTTGTCGTGGGTGATGTGCCCGACGCAGCAGATTTTTTTCATGCACGAACGAGTTGTAGGAATTCGTCACGCAACTCCGGGCGTTCAAATTCCCCGCAATGCGCAGTGGTGACGGTGAGCGAGCATTGTTTTTCCACTCCGCGCATTTGCATACACATGTGGTGTGCCTCGACCATCACCATAACGCCGCGCGGGTTGAGGGCTTCGCGAATAGCCTCACGGATTTGGTGAGTGAGACGTTCCTGCACCTGGAGACGATGGGAGAAGATGTCGACGACACGCGGGATTTTCGAGAGACCGCAAATGAATCCGTCGGGCAAATACGCCACGTGCACTTTCCCATAGAAGGGCAGCATGTGGTGCTCGCAGAGACTGTGGAATTCGATATCGCGCACCAAGACCATCTGACGTTGCTCTTCCGTGAATTTCGCGCTGTTGAGCACGGCGATCGGATCCTGATCTGCACCCGCCGTCAGGGTCGTCATGGCTTTCGCTACGCGAAGCGGTGTCTTGAGAAGTCCTTCTCGCTGAGGATCTTCTCCGAGCAGTGAGAGGATTTCGTGGTAATGGTGAGCGAGACAGTCTAAGCGTTCTTGTTCAGTCATTGTGGTGAAGTTAAGAGTGGTCCGCACAAGTTGGGCCGAAAACCTATTTTTGAACGGCTGCCGGTGTGCGTATGAGGATGGGAGAAGCCACAACAGCAGCTTCGCTGGAGAGACGTGCTGCGCGCAGCAGGCGTGCACAGCGCAAGGCTTCTTCTCGTCGGGTGAAATTGCCGACTCTGCAGGTCCATCGCGGCGCGATGAAATGTACGTAGACCGGCATTTGTGGAAAGCGCCGGCAAATTTCTTTTTGCATTTGTATCGCGGCGTTGCGCGACGCGCGGTCGGCAAATCCTGTGTAGACCTGTACACGATACCCCATGGCTTTTCTATAGGCGCGCGGCGCAGTCGGCCGTTTGTCGGTGGAAGGCACATCGGTGACCGAACGGGGAGAGAGCTCTCCGTCGGCGTAAAGCATCGTGCATTGTGCTTGTGGCGCATCGGTCGGTGTTTCGAGTCCGCGAACCGTCGTAGCAGTCGATGGCCATGACATCGCCAATCCACAAAGCAGGGGAAAAAGAGAGGAAAAACAGAGCATAGCCGCAAACCTAATCAAAAGAAGATGACCGTCACGAGCAGCACTCGCGGCGGCCATCTCACATTTTGTTGTTTAGCAGTGCAGTTCTGCGCTACATTTAGGCTTTCCAAGCATCGATGATGCCCTTGAAGTCAGCCGCCTTGAGCGAAGCACCGCCGATGAGTCCGCCGTCGATGTCAGGCTTGGCAAAGAGTTCGGGTGCATTGCTGGCTTTGCACGAACCACCGTAGAGGATCGAGGTTTCGTCTGCTGCGGCAGCACCGAATTTGTCAGCCACGCACTTGCGGATGAAGGCATGGATTTCTTCTGCCTGTTCAGCCGTGGCCGTTTTGCCGGTACCGATAGCCCAGATGGGTTCGTAGGCAATGACCACATTCTTCCACTGTTCGGGAGTGAGGTGGAACACGCTACCTTCGAGTTCAGCCTTGCACACAGCCTCTTGTTCGCCGGCTTCGCGTTGCGCGAGGCTTTCGCCGATGCAGAAGATCACCTTCAGGCCATTAGCCAGGGCGAGATCCACCTTTTCTTTGAGGATTGCGGGCGTTTCGTGGTAGTATTCGCGACGTTCGCTGTGACCGAGGATCACGTATTCAGCGCCGGTCGACTTCACCATCTCAGCCGAAACTTCGCCGGTGTAGGCACCCGAAGCTTTGTCGGCGCAGTTTTCTGCAGACACGGCCACGAGGCTGTGATCTACCACTTCGCTCACTTTGGCGAGGTGGATGAAGGGCGTGCCGATGATCACTTCGCAGTTGGGCTTCTCTGCTTTGAGGAGATCGTTGATTTCAGTAGCGAGCGCAATGCCTTCCTGGAGATTCTTGTTCATCTTCCAGTTACCGGCAACGATGTGCTTTCTCATGATGGAGTGTTTTTTTGAGATTTGTAATGAGTGTATACTTTGAAATAGCGGTGCCCGAGCTTGAGCCGATCGACCAGGACGAGCAAACCGAATGGGATGACAAACCAGAGGAAGAGCCGCAGGAACGCGTGGTGTGCGGCGTTGGACTGTGCCTCGGGCGAAAGATCGAGATGACTCAATTCGGTTTCGTCAGGCAGATTGTTGTTGCTCCATTTCGCCACGATTCGCCCGTCGCGGATCAGCACCAGCCCCGGATTGGCGCGCACCAAGGCTTCGAGCGTCTCGGCCGAGCTGACAGCAAAAGGATAGGCCGCTCCGGTTCTGTCGATCCAGTTCGAGACGTCCTTGCCCGTTGTGGCAGTGGCACAGAGGAAACGCATGCGGTGGTCGCGTGCATAGTCGTAAATGTCGTTCAGTGCATCGGAGCACCCTGCGTCGGCCGCTGCAAGATTGGGGATCGTGACAATAAATACATTGCCCGTGTCGGCCAACAGCTCGTCGCCAATTTCTTGTTGGGTGCGCGAGTCCACGAAAGAGAAGTCTTTGATCGTCGCCGGACGGATCACTTTCGTGTCGGTCCGCACGTATTTCCAAGTCGAATCGGGAAGATTCTCCATGCGGAACGTCTGTTGTTTTCCGTTCTTCTCATAGACGAAAGTCATGTCCTCTTCGCCCCGCATGGCCTCTTCCACCTTCGTGCCCAAGTCGTAGCCGGTGAAATCCACCAGCGGGAGATAGTGCAAGGAGTAGAGCGCCACGCCGATCATGTAGACCAGCGCATAGAGCGAAAGCAGCCACTGCGTATGCTTCGAAATGATGCGCAGCGAGTGCTGACCGGCGAAGAGCAACAAGATCGCGCAGGCAAGCAGCACGATGTTTTTCGCCAAGGTCTGTCCGTTGGTGAGGAGAATCGCATCGCCGAAACAGCCGCAGTCCGGCACGGGACTGTAGAGGTAAATGTAGATTGTAACCACGGTCATGACCAGCATGAAAACAAAGGTGCCGACAGCCGTGAGGCGTTTGCGCATGCCGAGCAACAAGTAGACGCCGAGCGTAAATTCCACCAACGCCAGCACGATCGCAGCCGTGTCGAGGTAAATCGATCCTGCCGGAAGGTTCCACCCGAGGTGGTTACAATACGCTTCGAGTTTGTGCTCCATGCCCATCGGGTCGAGCGCTTTCACGAAGCCCGAGAACAGGAAGGTGGCAGCCAGCAGCCATTGCGCGAGGGTGGTCACCACGCGCAGGACGATGTGCAGCGTTTTGTTTTGTGTCATGGGTCGTACATTGGGATTAGCGGCTCACTTCGCGTGTCGAAACACGATGGGCGTCGCGCGCAGTCGGAAGGACAGGCCCCGCCTTCGGCATTGTGTCCGTGTTGTTTCAACCGGTGTACTCGTCAAGCCGGTTCTTCTTGCGCAGGTGAGCAGCCTTCGCCTTCCAGCTCCAATTTGATGAGCGAGAAGACTGCATAATTGATCATGTCCTGATAGTTGGCGGCCACTCCTTCGCTGACGATCGTTTTGCCGTCGTTCGATTCGATTTCTTTGGTGCGGAACACTTTCATCAGAATCAAATCCGTCATCGACGTCACACGCATCAGTCGCCAAGCTTCGTCGTAGTCGTGGTTCTTGCGCAACATCAATTCCAGCGTAGCCTGCGCCTCACGTCGATAATCGTCGATCACGCTTTCGTCGTGCAGCGCCGCTTGGTCTTGTCCGTCGGCGGCACCGCGTTGCAGTTGAATCAACGCCATGAGCGCATAGTTCACAATGCCGATAAATTCGGGAGTGATCCCTTCGCCCACCCGCGTTTCGCCTTTCACCTGGAGTGTGCGAATGCGGTTAGCTTTGATATAGATTTGGTCGGTCAGCGACGAAGGACGCAGCACGCGCCAAGCCGTGCCATAGTCCTTCATCTTGAGTAGGAAGACCGATTCGCATCGTTTCAGAATTTCTTCAAATTCCGCTTGTGTTGTCATGATGCGTCTTCGGTTTAGTAGCTGCGTGCAATGATCACACGCGCCACAGCCGGTTTGCCGCTCACCATGTCAACGCCGAGGTCGTCTTGCGACACTTCGTTGGGGATGCAGCGAATGGTGGCTTGTGTTTCAGCTTTGATTTGTGCCTCTGTTTCGGCGGTGCCGTCCCAGTCGCACACGAAGAAACCACCGTCTTTCACGCGCTCCTTGAACTCGTTGTAGTCCGTGCAGCGGTAGGTGCAAGCCTCGCGGTGTTGCAGCGCCTTGTTGTAGATGTTGGCCTGAATTTCTTCGAGCAATTGCGCCACGTGGTCTTCGATACCTTCGAAGGGCAGCGTCTCCTTTTCGAGCGTGTCACGACGCATGAGTTCGATCGTGCCGTTTTCGAGATCGCGGCCGCCCATGGCCAGTCGCACGGGCACACCCTTCAATTCGTAGTCCGCGAATTTGAAGCCCGGACGCTTGTTGTCGGCGTTGTCGTATTTTACGCGCAGACCCTTCGCTTCGAGGCGTTGGGCGAGTTCGCCGAGCACGGCGTTGAATTTCTCCTCTTCGCCGTTTTTGAAAATCGGCACGATCACCACCTGGATCGGTGCCACGTGGGGCGGGAGCACCAAACCGTTGTCGTCGCTGTGGCTCATGATGAGCGCACCCATCAGGCGCGTCGACACGCCCCACGACGTGGCCCAAGCATATTGTTCCTTGTTGTCTTTGTCGACAAACTTCACGTCGAAGGCCTTACCGAAGTTCTGTCCGAGGAAGTGCGAGGTGCCGCTCTGCAGCGCCTTGCCGTCTTGCATCATCGCTTCGATGGTATAGGTGTCGAGTGCTCCGGCAAATCGTTCCGTGGGGCTCTTGACGCCGCGCACCATGGGGATGGCGAGCACGTCCTTGGCAAAGTCGGCATAGACGTCGAGCATCTGCTTGGCGCGAGCTTCGGCCTCTTCGCGGGTGGCGTGTGCCGTGTGTCCTTCCTGCCAGAGGAATTCAGACGTGCGGAGGAACAGGCGCGTGCGCATTTCCCAGCGCATCACGTTGCACCATTGGTTGCACAGCACGGGCAGATCGCGCCACGATTTGATCCAACCGCGGTAGGTGTTCCAGATCGTGGTTTCGGAGGTGGGGCGAATGATGAGCTCTTCTTCGAGTTTCGCCGCGGGGTCCACCACTACGCCGTCGCCTTCTTCGTTCGTTTTGAGTCGATAGTGGGTCACCACAGCGCATTCTTTGGCAAATCCCTCCACGTGCTCCGCTTCTTTCGAAAGATAGCTTTTGGGGATAAGCAGGGGGAAGTAGGCGTTTTGCACGCCCGTGGCTTTGAAACGGGCGTCGAGTGCTTGCTGTATCCGTTCCCAGATGGCATAACCATAGGGCTTGATCACCATGCAGCCGCGCACGGGCGATTGTTCGGCGAGGTCGGCTTTCACGACGAGTTCGTTGTACCAGCGCGAATAGTCCACGCTGTGTTTGGTGAGGTCTTTCAGTTCTTTGGCCATTATCGATGGTATGTGTGTTCAGAAAATCATGCGTAGACGCCGCGCCGTGCGTGTGGGCACGATGCAGCGGGCTACTTTCCTCGGCAAAAATACAAAAACCTGATGGATTGCACCGTTTTATCGTGTGAAAATCGTCGTGCGGTGCGCTTTCCCGCGCCGCTTTTGTCGTCGAACGGCGACGCCGTGGGCTTTGCCGCCCCACATCTCAAAAAAATACACTACTTTTGCAGGCATTGTTTCCCAGTCCTATCTCATTCCAACCATGTCAGTCATTGCTCAAACCGCCGTTGTTCGCCGACTCCGCCACATGTGGAGCCACCACCACTTGCCGCACGCCCTGCTGCTTGCCGGTCCGTCGGGAGCGGGACAAATGGCGGTCGCGCTCGATTTCGCCCGGCTGCTCCTTTGCGAACAACCGGTCGGCACCGGCGAGGAGGCGCACGCTTGTGGCACCTGCGCCTCGTGCCGCATGGTGGCACGCTATGCCCACCCCGATTTGCACTTTTCCTTTCCCGTGATTCGCCCCAAAAATGCCTCGAGCACTTCGCGGGTGGTGAGCGATTTGTGGATCACCGAGTGGCGCGCAATGCTCACCGACGGAGACTATTTCGACCTGGAAGAGTGGGGCAAGCGCATGGGCATCGAGAAGCAGCAGCCTTGCATCTACGCCGACGAGAGCGACGAACTGCTGCGGAAAGTCAGCATCGTTTCGGCGCGTGGAGGCTACAAAGTCGTGGTCATGTGGTTGCCGGAGTTGATGAATGTGACCTGTGCCAACAAGATGCTCAAACTCTTGGAAGAACCCCCGCGCCAGACGCTCTTCCTGCTCTGTTCCGACCACCCCGAGCAGCTCTTGGCCACCATCATCTCGCGCACGCAACGGGTGGCGTTCAAACCGCTCACCGAATCCGAGATTGCCGAGGCCTTGATGCGCGACCGTGGCCTCTCGGCCGAAGATGCCGGCCGCACGGCCCATCGCGCGGCCGGGAGCTACACGCAAGCCTTGAAACAGCTCACCGTGGGACACGACGAACAGGAGTTTCTCGACATGTTCGTGCTGCTCATGCGCAAATGCTATTTGCGCGACATCAAGGAAATGTATGCCTGGGCAGAGCGCATGGCCACCTGGGGGCGCGAGCGCCAAAAGGCCTTCCTCGACTACGCCCTGCGGCTCATTCGCGAGAATTTCGTCTACAATTTTCGTCTGCCCCAACTCAATTACCTCTCGCAGAGCGAAGAGGAGTTCTCGCGCAATTTCGCCCGTTTCGTCAACGAAGCCAATGTGATGGGCATTGCGGCCGAATTGACTTCTGCCCGGCGAGACATTGCGCAAAACGTCAATGCGCGCATGGTGTTTTTCGACTTTGCGCTCAAAATGATCGTCTTGCTCATCCCGCCCAAGGCGTAGCACCCTGCGCACGAGCCGATGCCGTCTTCGCGGCGGAAGCGATCAGCGCACAGCACGGCCCGTTTTTTCAGTGATCAATTATTCTATTCCTTTCATCCTATGCTCGATCTCTTTATTCTTCTCGTCATCGCCTGGAGTTTGTTCTCCGGTTGGCGCGCCGGTTTGGTGCGCGAAATCAGCTCGACGGTGGGTTACCTCGTGGGCTTGTTCATCGCCGCCACCTGCTATGCCTCGTTCGGCCGTTACCTGAGCGTCTCGGGCAGCCGTTCTGAGATGTTCACCTCGCTCATTGCCTTCGCGCTGTTGTGGATCCTCGTCCCTGTTGTGTTGGGTTTCGTGGCCAATCTGTTCACCCGCACGTTGCGCGGTTTGCATCTCGGTTGGCTCAACAGCACACTCGGCGCAGCCGTTTCGCTGGTGAAGTTCTCGATCCTGCTCGGTTGCCTGCTCTCGGCCATGAGTGCCCTCGGCATTCTCAACGAAGAGCGCACGGCCTCGTCGCGACTCTATGCACCGTTCAGATCGGTGTTCTCCGCCGCCGTCGACCAAGTGATTCCCCACGCTACCCACACCGCCGCTCCTGCCGACACCACGGGCACCGACACCACGTGGATCGAAGTGTAAGCGCAAGACGGGACGAAAAAGTAGGGACTCGCTGACAAACCGACGGAGACTTTTCTGTCTTTTCTCCCCTGTTTTTTCGCTTTCGCCGTTAGGCGACCCCCCCCGAAAGGGGTGAAGCAGAAGCCGCCTCGCGCGTACGCGTTTCGCGCGCGCATCCGCTGTTTTTCGTTTTTTGCCTTCACCGATGTGCTGCAACTCGGTGATTGACAGTCGGGTAGGGGTGAAGATGAGGAGAAAACTGCCTTTCCCTTGATGATCGCAATGTGTTGATTGTTAGTATGTTGAGGGTGAAGGCTCGATCTCCGTCGGAAAATTCAGTTCACCGCTCCCCATCGCGATGTGTTTTCCGCACGATGCGGCGGGGGGGCGTCGAGTGTGAAGGTGAAGGAACAGCGCCTTCACCCCTAATCGTTTGATGCTCATCGCAATTAGATCGGGTGGGTGAAGCGGTGAAGGCAAAAAACGAAAAGTGCCTGACGCGCGCGTAATACGTACGCGCGCGAGCAAAAACCTTCACCCCGATGATCCCGCTGCCTCCGCTGCGCCCCCGGCTGCAGCGGTTTCGACTGCGCGCCCGGGCGGCTTTTCCCGCTTCAATCGCAGCGGAGAGCACAAGGCGACAATTTATGCGCGAAAAAAGTGGGGCAAAGCTTTGCGTATCGAACGGATAATTGTACTTTTGTAGTGCAGTAGCGCAGTTGACTCGCAGTGGTTGAGTAGCGGCGCCTACAACAAGCGATTCAATATTCTAACTCATATAGTTATGGTAAATTACAAAGATCTCGGTCTGGTGAACACTCGCGAAATGTTCGCCCGTGCCGTAAAAGGCGGTTACGCAATTCCCGCTTTCAACTTCAACAATATGGAGCAACTCCAGGCCATCATCAAGGCTGCCGTTGCTGAAAAGAGCCCCGTGATCCTTCAGGTATCGAAGGGCGCACGCGAATATGCCAACCCCACGCTGCTTCGTTACATGGCACAGGGTGCTGTGGCTTACGCTAAGGAACTCGGTTGCGAGCATCCCGAAATCTGCCTCCACCTCGACCACGGTGACAGCTTCGAAACCTGCAAGAGCTGCGTTGACTCGGGCTTCAGCTCGGTGATGATCGACGCTTCTGCACTTCCCTTCGAAGAAAACATCGCCCTCACCAAGAAGGTCGTTGAATACGCTCACGCTCACGATGTGACGGTTGAGGCTGAACTCGGTGTACTCGCCGGTGTGGAAGATGAAGTTGCTCACGAAGAGAGCCACTACACGAAGCCCGAAGAGGTGATCGAATTCGTAGAACGCACGGGTTGCGACTCGCTCGCTATCTCCGTTGGTACGAGCCACGGTGCTTACAAGTTCAAGCCCGAACAGTGCACCCGCGACCCCAAGACCGGTCGTCTCGTTCCTCCCCCCCTCGCATTCGACGTGCTCGCCGCTATCGAAGAGAAACTCCCCGGATTCCCCATCGTGCTCCACGGTTCTTCGTCGGTACCCCAGGAAGAGGTGGACACCATCAACAAGTACGGCGGTAAGCTCCCCGATGCAGTGGGTATCCCCGAAGATCAGCTCCGCAAGGCTGCCGCATCGGCCGTTTGCAAGATCAACATCGACTCCGACTCTCGTCTGGCCATGACGGCTGCTATCCGCAAGGTCTTCGTTGAGAAGCCCGGTGAGTTCGATCCCCGCAAGTACCTCGGACCCGCTCGCGACAACATGCAGAAGCTCTATGAGCACAAGATTGTGAACGTGCTCGGTTCGAACAACAAGCTCGCTCAGTGCTAAACTGACGATGTGGTGAGGCTGTCGCGTGCCGACAGCATTCCACCCCGCCTCTACGCGACACTCTCCCCCGTGGTGAGTGTCGCGTTTTTTTATGTGCCGACGACAAAAGGATTGCTGGGCGCACCGGGAGAGAGCGTCGACGCGAGGAGGTACGCTGCGGAAGGATGTGCTGCGCCGAAGCTGCGGAATGAAGTCCGCGCAGCAGAGGCACGAATTGCAGCGGTGGAGATGCGTGAGACGACGCATGCACGTCGCAATCGTGGGAGCGGCTTCGAAAAATCGTGAGAGGGCTTCTTTCGTGCTTTTCGAGCGCTGTGAGGATTGGAAGAGTGAGGGCAGGGAATCCCCTCGGGTGCGACCGGTTCAATACGCCCGGTGAGGAGGAGAAAAAAATAGCCGGACACTTCGCAGTGTCCGGCTATTCAAATAACCAATCTTCTGGCCCGAAGCGCGTCGCGACCAATCGTTTTTAGTCCGCACGCTTGGGCTTGTTAGTTTTGTCAAGTCACGTTTAGTAATCTCCCAATTGTGCTTTCGCTTCTTCGTTGACACGCTGAGCAAAAGCATCAATGGTCATGACTTCTTGTTTTCCGTCGCTACCTTGTTCGCGCACAGCCACCGTACCGTCGGCAGCTTCTTTTTCTCCGACCACGAGGAGGAAGGGGATGTGCTTGATTTCGTTGTCGCGGATTTTGCGACCGATCTTCTCGCTGCGGTCGTCGACGAGGGTGCGCACATCGAGCGCTTCGAGACGTTCGCGCACTTGCTGTGCGTAGTCGTTGTATTTGTCGGAGATGGGGAGTACCACGGCCTGGTCGGGGGTGAGCCAGAGGGGGAAGCGACCGGCGGTGTGCTCGATGAGCACAGCCACGAAACGTTCGAGTGAGCCGAAGGGAGCGCGGTGGATCATCACGGGACGGTGCTTCTGGTTGTCTTCGCCGGTGTATTCGAGCTGGAAGCGTTCGGGCAGGTTGTAGTCCACCTGAATCGTTCCGAGCTGCCAGCGGCGGCCGATGGCGTCTTTCACCATGAAGTCGAGCTTCGGACCGTAGAACGCGGCTTCACCGTATTCCACGCGGGCATTGAGTCCCTTCTCTTCGCAGGCTTCGATGATGGCTTGTTCGGCGCGTTCCCAGTTTTCTTCCGAGCCGATGTATTTCGAACGGTCGGTCTGGTGACGCAACGAGATTTGCGCTTCGTAGTTGTCGAATTTGAGTGCCTTGAAGATGATGAGGATGATGTCCATCACGTTGAGGAACTCCTGTTTCACCTGGTCGGGGCGGCAGAAGATGTGGGCGTCGTCTTGCGTAAATCCGCGCACACGGGTCAAACCGTGAAGTTCGCCGCTCTGTTCGTAGCGATAGACCGTGCCAAATTCTGCGATGCGCAGGGGCAGATCCTTGTACGAGCGGGGTTTCCAAGCATAAACTGCGCAGTGGTGGGGGCAGTTCATGGGTTTGAGGAAGTATTCCTCGCCCTCTTCGGGTGTGGTGATGGGCTGGAAGGAGTCTTTGCCGTATTTGGCGTAGTGGCCGGAGGTGACGTAGAGGTTCTTCGACCCGATGTGCGGCGTGATGACCTGTTGGTAGCCGAATTTCTTTTGGATCTTTTTCAAGAACTCTTCGAGGCGCAGGCGCAGTGCGGTGCCTTTGGGAAGCCACATGGGGAGGCCTTTACCCACGAGGTCGGAGAACATGAAGAGTTCCATTTCCTTACCGATCTTGCGGTGGTCGCGGCGCTTGGCTTCCTCGAGCAGGGCGAGATATTCGTCCAGGAGCTTCTTCTTGGGGAAGGTGATGCCATAGACGCGGGTGAGCATGGGACGCTTCTCGTCGCCGCGCCAGTAGGCGGAACTGACGGCCATGACTTTGCAAGCCTTGATGGGAGCCGTGCTCAGCAAGTGAGGTCCGCGGCAGAGGTCGGTGAAGTTGCCCTGCGTGTAGGTGGTGATGTGACCGTCTTCGAGGTCGTCAATGAGTTCGTTCTTGTAGGTTTGTCCGCGATCACCGAAGAATTTGAGTGCGTCGGCCTTGGAAATGGCAGCGCGCTGCACAGCTTCTTTTCGCTGGGCGATTTCGAGCATCTTCTTTTCGATCTTGGGGAAGTCTTCTTCGCGGATCACGACACCCTCGGGGGGCATCACATCATAGTAGAATCCGTTTTCGATGGCGGGACCGATACCAAATTGGGTGCCGGGCCAGAGTTCCTGAATGGCTTCAGCCATGAGGTGGGCCGAGGTGTGCCAGAAGGTGTGTTTGCCTTCGGTGTCCTCCCATTTGTAGAGGGCGATTTCGGCGTCTTCAGTGATGGGTCTGTTCAGTTCAACGGTCTGTCCGTTCACGCCGACGGAGAGCACCTCTTGTGCCAGGCGCTGCGAAATGCTTTCGGCGATTTGTAGCCCGGTGACTCCGCTTTCGTATTCGCGGACACTTCCATCGGGAAAGGTAATCTTTATCATCGTAACTGATCGTTATGTTGTTTCGGGTGTGAGAGGGGAACTCGGTGCCCGCATGAGTGGGGCGAGAGTCGATGTTTCGTTTTTTCGCAAGGGGGCACGCCTTCCGACGAGCAAATTCCCTTGGCACTCCTGCAGATACTAAGTTCGTTATCCAAAGATGATGATTCGGCAAAGTTAGTTTATATGTGTCGAACGACCAAAGGAAACGGGAGTTTTATCGGATTGCGCCGATGATTTCGTGAATGTCTTTGACGCCGTGTTCATCGCACCAGGTGTGGATGCCGTCGATGACCTTCATGGTGACGCCCGGATCGATGAAGTTGGCGGTGCCGATTTGGACGGCTGTGGCGCCGCACATCATGAATTCGATGGCGTCGCGTGCGTTCATGATGCCTCCCAAACCGACAACGGGTATTTGCACCGCTTTGTAGACTTGGTGTACCATGCGCAAGGCGACGGGTTTGACGCAGGGGCCGGAAAGTCCGCCGGTGCCGATGCTCAACCGCGAAACGCGGCGCTCAATGTCGACGCTCATGCCCATCAGGGTGTTGATGAGCGAAACGGCATCGGCACCTTCGGCTTCGACTGCGCGCGCAATTTCGGCGATGTCGGTGACGTTGGGCGAAAGCTTGACAATGAGCGTCTTGGGGTAGGCGGCGCGCACGGCTTTCACAACGGAGGCGGCGCCTGCACATGTCACGCCGAAGGCCATGCCCCCGTCGTGGACGTTGGGACAAGAAATATTGAGTTCGATCGCGGGGATACGGTCGAGTGCAGCGATGCGGCGGGCGCATTCGGCGTAGTCGTCGGGCGATGAACCGCTCACGTTCACGATGGCGTGCGAGTGGATGTCGGTGAGGCGGGGATAGATGTGCTCGGCAAAGTAGTCGACTCCTTTGTTTTGCAGGCCGACGCAATTGAGCATGCCCGATGCGGTCTCGGCCATGCGCGGATAGTCGTTGCCCTCACGGGGGAGTAGGGTGGTGCCTTTCACAATGAAGGCGCCGAGTCGGTCGAGATCGACGAAATCGGCAAATTCCACTCCGTAGCCGAAGGTGCCGGAGGCGGTCATGACCGGGTTTTGCAGAGAGAGGTTGCCGAGGTGTACTTCGAGTTGTGCCATCGTAAAGAAAAGAGATAAATGAGTCGGAGGTGATCTTAGTGTCGGGGGGTAAGCCGTGATTCCGGGCGGTGCCCGCGGTGGGGCGCGGGAAGCGGCGTGCATGGTGCGAGTGGGGCGCTCGCCTCAGGGCAAGGGCGGTATCGATGCGACGGGCTGAGGGCGCTTCTCGCGGAAGCGGTTGTCGATGGAGTGTTTATTGCCAGGTGAGTTCGTCGATGTCGAATACCGGTCCCTCAGTGCAGACACACACGTTGCCCTTGGTGGTTTTCTCCACGCAGCACAAGCAGGCGCCGATGCCGCAAGCCATCATGTTTTCGAGCGAAACGCAGCAGGCATAACCCTTTTGTCGAGACAGTGCGGCGACCGCTTTCATCATCGGCACCGGTCCGCAGGCGGCCACCAAGTCGAATTGCTGCGCGTTCCACACCGAGTGCTGAGTGACGAAACCCTGTTCGCCGGCGCTGCCATCTTCGGTGGTGCAGCAGAGTTGGCCAATTTCCGAGAAACGCTCGCGTTGCAAAAGGTCGCGTTCAGATCTTCCACCGAGGAGGAACACTGGTGTGTGTCCCGCTGCGCGGAGGGTGCGGCCATAGTAGAGCATGGGGGCGGTGCCTACACCGCCACCGACGAGCAGCACCCGGCGTGCGCCCTGTTCAATGGGCGGGACGGGAAAACCGTTTCCCAGCGGGTAGAGGCAATTGAGCTGATCGCCTGCTTGCAAATGGGCCAAAGCGCGTGTGCCGTCGCCGACCAAGTGGATGAGCAGATCAAAAGTTCCGTCGGCGACATCCGCGTCGTTGATCGAAATGGGACGGCGCAAGAACGTTGTCGGCGAACCTTCGACGGCCACTTGCACGAATTGTCCGGGAAGGATGGGAGGCATTTCGTGGTCCCGGTCGCGGAGGTGCAACAACAAATAGTCGTCACGGAGCATTTCCGCGCGTTCGACGAGGAGGTCTTTGGCAAATTTCTTCATGATGAGGGACTGTCTATGATGAGTACGTTGCAAAAATACGAAAAAGCCCCGAGCCATTGCCCCTCTCTCTTCGCTTTTCGCTATCTTTGTCGGCACAAGGATTCCATTCTCCTGCAGATTCTACTTTAACCCTAATGTTCGCGCAGCATGAAACGCCTACTTCTTTCGTTGCTCCTTCTCCTCTTTCTGCTCCCCCTGTCGGCACGCCGCACCATCAAAGTGGCCTGTGTCGGGAATAGTATTACCTACGGTACCGGAGTGGCCAACCGCGAGCAGAATGCCTACCCTGTGGTGTTGCAACGCTTGCTCGGCAAGGATTATCAAGTGGAGAATTTCGGCAAACCCGGCGCGACCTTGTTGCGTCATGGCCATCGTCCCTATTTCGACCAACCGGAATTTCGTGCCGCATTGCAGTTTCGTCCCGATATCGCGGTGATCCATTTGGGCATCAACGACACCGATCCGCGCAACTGGCCGAACTATCGCGACGAATTCATCCCCGATTATCTTGCCCTCATCGATTCGCTGCGTGCCGCCAATCCCAAGGTGCGCATTCTCGTGGCGCGATTGACTCCGATCGGTGTAGACCATCCGCGTTTCGATAGCGGAACGCGCAAGTGGCGCGAAGAGATTTCGCAGGCTGTGCAGCAAGTGGCCGACATCGCTCATGTGGAGTGGATCGATTTCTACGCGCCTTTGGTTGCGCATCCCGATTGGATGCCCGATGCCGTGCATCCCGACGCGCGCGGTGCAGAGGTTTTGGCGAAAGTGGCCTATTCGGGCATCACAGGGCGCTACGGTGGTCTGAGTTTGCCGGCTGTTTTTGGTGATAATATGGTGTTGCAGCGCAACATTTCCTTCTATCTGAAAGGAACGGCCGATGCCGGCGAAACGGTGGTGGTGCGTTTGGGCGGTAAAGAACTGGCACGCGGCGTGACCGATGCGCGCGGCGTGTGGAATGTGCGCATCCCCGCGCTCACGGCTGTGGACAGTACGACGTTCACCGTCTCGACCGCTCGCCGAACGCTCACTTATCACAATGTGGCAGTCGGCGAAGTATGGCTGTGTTCCGGACAATCCAACATGGCGTTCAAGTTGCGACAAGCCGCCGACGCTTCTCGCGACATCGCTAAGGCGGCCGATCGAGGATTGCGCCTCTATCATATGCAACCGCGTTGGGAAACCGACAACGTGGAGTGGGATAGTGCGGCCGTCGACTCCGTGTCGCGCTTGCAATACTACCGTCCAGCGCGCTGGGTGGCCTCCTCTCCCCAAAGTGCGGCGGACTTCTCGGCCGTGGCCTACTACATGGGGCGCATGCTGCGCGATAGTCTCCGTGTGCCGGTGGGACTGATCTGCAATGCCGTCGGCGGAACGCCCATCGAATCGTGGATCGATCGGCCGACACTTGAAGAATACTATCCGCAGGTGTTGCGTCATTGGAAAAACAACGACTTCGTGATGGATTGGGTGCGCGGGCGTGCGGTGAAAAACCTCGCGCGTCGTCCCGGCGGTCGCCATCCTTATCATCCCGCCTATTGCTTTGAGACGGGTATGGTTCCGCTTTTGGATTTTCCGTTACGCGGAGTGGCCTGGTACCAGGGCGAATCGAATGCGCACAACCCCGATTCGTGGCGCTTCGATCTGCTGGCGCGAAGTTGGAGAATGCGGACGGGCGATATCAGCCTTCCGTTCTACATCGTACAGCTCTCGGGTATCGAACGCCCGTCGTGGCCTTGGCTGCGCAACACACAGCGCTTAGCACAGCGTAGTGTCTTCGCCACCCAAATGGTGGTGACCTCCGATTTGGGATTGCGCCACGACGTGCATCCTCCCTACAAACGGCCGGTGGGCGAACGGCTCGCGCAATCGATGTTGCGCCATACTTACGGGCGAAGCACTGCGCCCGTTTCGCCCGAAGTGGGGCAGCAGTCATCAGTGAAGGACGATCGGGTGGAACTTGACCTGCGTGAGGCGCAAGGTTTGCACGGCAGCGACGGACAACCCCTGCGCGGATTTGAAATTGCCGGTGCCGACGAATTGTTCTATCCGGCCACCGTTCAGCTTGATGCTGAGGGCAAGGTGCAGCTCCGCTCGTCGGAAGTGGCGAAACCTTGCTATGTGCGTTACGGCTGGCAACCCTTTCCCATCGGCAACGTGGTGAACGCGGCGGGGCTCCCACTTGGTACTTTCCGCATCCGCTTATAATCCTGTGGCGGGGAGGGGAGCGGGTTTGTCGGTTCTCATCTTGCACTATATCCCGGAGTGATTGCGACGTTGCGGAGCAAAAAATGAAGAAAGTCCCCAGTTTTTTGCTCCGTCGCTTGCTCAACTGCGGAAGAGTTCCTATCTTTGCACCGCAATCGAGAACAAAAGCTTCTCAGATTGGGCGCTTAGCTCAGCTGGTTCAGAGCGTCTGCCTTACAAGCAGAGGGTCGGGGGTTCGAATCCCTCAGCGCCCACATTCTTTAAGACAGCTATCCATCGGAAGACGGATAGCTGTTTTTTTGTGCACGAACGAAACGGAGGGAGGGTGGGAGACACACGCAGGTTGGGCGTTCGGCTGTGCGCAAAACCGGCATCGCCAGGCTGTGCCGTCGTGTGTTTTGCGTGGAATGTCGGTCGGATGCAGTTTCTCTTGCGAGCGTGTTTGCGCTGTTGCCGTAGGTGTTTGGTGTCTCCTCCTCGAGAAACCAGTCGATGGGGGCGTTGTTCTCTGAAAAAGCGGAGAGAAAAAGAGAAAAGACGGGGGAAGTTGAGCATTTCTCCCCAGCTTTTTATCCGACTTTTCGCATAACCGCGTACAGCTCCCTTTGACTGACTCGATCGTCGGGAAAGGGCAGCGAACGAGCCCCGGAAATGAAGAGAAAAAACGTTTCCCTTTGTGCGCGTGTTGGCTTTTTCGAAATGCAGCTTTGCTCCTTTGTCGGATGCGGCGAGAGTGGAGGGTTGAAGTGCGCGGCGGATGAGTAAAAGAGGGAAATTGGCTGTTTTATCCCGGAGCGTATCCCCCGATTCTGAAAGGCAAAGATGGCGAGCTAAACGACGTTTTGACGAAACCTATATATTTGGTTCGCACTTCTTTTGGTCGTACGAAGATTAAATGTTACTTTTGCATAGACGCCCCATTTTTTTTGCTCATAGCAGGCGGCGTCGCTTCAAAATTCAATACGAACCCAAGAGGTCTATCCTCTTTCAACCCAAATGCTCAATGGGAATATTCTCGAAACTCTTCGGTCGGAAAGACACTGACAAGCGCGCTCCCGGTTGGCGCGTGGGCGGAACCGAAGATTTTATGACCCTCATTCGTGTTTACTATCAGGCTGTTTTGGCTGCCAATTTCGGTTTGCACGATCTGCGAATGCTGCCCGATTTGCGGGTGTTTAAGCAGACGCTGAAAGTGCCCACGGTGAACAATCGCATCGGTCCGGGCGAAAAGAAAAAGTGTCGGACGATGATGAACGAACTGTACGGCATGCCGGCAGAGTTCTTCGACGAAATCGACAGCAGCGTGAAACGCAATTGCCGGAAAGTCAACGATATGCAGCCCTATTTGTTGCAATTCCAAAACTTCTCGCAGGAGTTGATGATGCTGATGGGCAACTTGCTCAACTGGAAATTCCGACTTCCGAGCTTCCTGAAAGGCGTGCTGCGCAATCTCACCGAGAAGGCCGTGCGCGATGTGTTTACGAAGAATAGTTGGAAAGATGAAGCCGTGCGCAAATCGGTGATGAGTGTACGACAATACAGCCAGAAGTTGGGCTATTCTGAAAAATGGATGACTGAATTTGCCTATCATGTCCTGATTCTCGCAAAGAAAGAACCGAAAGCCGACGCTACCGCCGACGAATAAATGCTTGTATCAATCGCCCTCGCGGGTTGCAACGCATGACCGAACAAGAACAACGAACCCTACAGCTATTTGAGACGCGCACACGTCAATTGATCTTGCAGTATAGAGACGCTTCCGAGCGGAATCGCCAATTGCAGGAAGAGATCAGTGCGCGTGATCGGCAAATTGAGGAATTGAAAGCGCAGCTCGATGCGCTCACGCAGGAGTATGCCAATCTCAAAACAGCCAAAATGATCGAAATTAGTTCGGGGGAAAATGCTTCGGCCCAGAAACGCATCGCGAAACTCATCCGTGAGGTGGATAAGTGCATCGCAATGCTCAACGTTTGATTACTAACCGTCTACACTTTGTAAGCGTCATGGCAGAATATACCGATAAACTCTCCATACAGTTGCACGTGAATAACCGCCCGTTGCAAATCACCATCGAGCGCGCAAAGGAGAAAAACTATCGCGATGCGGCTGATCTCATCAATGAGCTGTTTAATCAATATCGTGCCACTTTTCCCCACCAGTCACCGGAAAAATACGAGTCGACCGTCTTGATCGATTTGGCTTACCGGGTCATTGAACTGGAGAACAACACCGATACTTCGCCTTTTGCCGAAACGATCGGCAAATTGAAAGACGAAATCGAAGAGGCGCTCGGTCAACCCGTTGAGGTGACCGAAAACTGAAGAGTGCGCCTACGCTTATCTATATGCCTACCTACTTTTTACATCAATGAACCTATCGCACCTTATCGTCGCCCTTGTTTGCATCGCCATCGGTGTGGGCGGCGGATATCTCCTATTTAGATATGTGCTTACCGGCATGCTGCGACGTCAGCTGGATGAAGCCGAGAAAGAGGCACAAGTGATCAAAGAGAAAAAGCTCCTCGAAGTAAAGGAGAAATTTCTCAACAAGAAAGCTGAGCTTGAGAAAGAAGTTCAGCAGCGCAGCCAGCGCATTCTCCAATCGGAGAACAAGCTCAAGCAGCGCGAGATGGTGATCAACCAACGCCACGAGGACGTTAATCGTCGTAAGCAGGAACTCGATTCGCAGCAAGGCCGTCTCAAAAACCAAGAGCAGCTGTTGGCGCGCAAAGAAGAGGAACTCGGCAAAATGCACGAGCGGGAAATTGCCAAACTCGAGGAACTTTCGGGTATCTCGGCCGAGGAAGCACGCAATCATCTTGTCGAGAGTCTGAAAGCGGAAGCGCAAACTCGTGCGCAGAGCTACGTCAACGAAATCATGGATGAGGCGAAAATCAACGCCAACAAAGAGGCGAAGCGCATCGTGATTCAAACCATTCAGCGTGTGGCCACCGAAACCGCGATCGAAAACAGCGTGACGGTGTTCCACATTGAGAATGATGACGTGAAAGGTCGCATCATTGGACGTGAAGGTCGCAACATTCGTGCGTTCGAGGCCGCGACCGGTGTGGAAATCGTGGTTGACGACACCCCAGAAGCTATTGTGATCAGTGCCTTCGATCCGGTTCGCCGTGAGGTGGCGCGTTTGGCATTGCACAATCTGATCTCCGACGGACGCATTCACCCCGCTCGCATCGAAGAGGTCGTGAGCAAGGTCAAAAAACAAGTCGACGAGGAAGTGATCGAAACGGGCAAACGCACGGCGATCGACCTCGGTATCCATGGTTTACACCCGGAACTGATCCGTATTGTGGGTAAAATGAAGTACCGTTCGTCTTATGGGCAGAACTTGCTCCAACATGCGCGCGAAACGGCTAACCTGTGTGGTATCATGGCGGCGGAGCTGGGTTTGAACCCGAAGAAAGCCAAACGAGCCGGCTTGCTGCATGACATTGGTAAGGTGCCTGACGAAGAAACTGAATTACCACACGCCATTTATGGTGCGAAGATCGCAGAGAAGTACAAAGAGAAGCCCGATATCTGCAATGCCATTGGCGCGCACCACGACGAAATGGAAATGACTTCGCTCATTGCCCCGATTGTGCAGGTGTGCGATGCCATTTCGGGCGCCCGTCCCGGTGCCCGTCGTGAAATAGTAGAGGCGTACGTGAAGCGACTCAACGATCTGGAAAACATTGCGATGAGTTATCCCGGCGTAGTCAAGACTTATGCTATTCAGGCGGGACGCGAACTGCGCGTCATTGTGGGTGCAGATAAGATAGACGACAAGGAAATAGAAAACCTTTCGAACAACATTGCAACGCGTATTCAAAACGAAATGACCTATCCCGGTCAGGTGAAGATCACCGTAATTCGCGAAACGCGTTCGGTGAGCTATGCGAAATAGTCGGCTCGATGAGCCGGAACTTGTCCGACGTTCTATATTGAATGTCGGACAAGTTTGCGCATAGTGTTATTCTTTACGTTCGAAATACAATAAAATGAGTTTTCGAGCGTTGAGAATATAAATCACGTCTTTGCGCGTGCCTCTAAATTCTACATTTCCACGAATGCATACCTCGTTTCCTGTTGTGTCTCCTCTTGATGAAGCTATGCCTGTGCAAGCGACTGCTGCTCCGATTGCGATTCCGTCGCTGTCGGCTCGGTGCGCTAAGCGAGCATTTGATTTGATCGGGGCGTTGTTCTCGTTGGTTTTCCTATCGCCGGTGCTGCTGGTGATCGTCCTCTTGCAATGGTTCACTTCCGGCGGCCCTGCTTTTTTTCGACAGGAGCGTATTGGAAAGAATGGACGGCCGTTCAAGATTCTCAAATTCAGGACTATGCGTGTCGATGCGGAGGAAAACGGGCCGCAACTTACGCAGATTGATGATACGTGCCGCTGTACTCCGATCGGTGGCTTCTTGCGGCGCCATCACCTCGACGAATTGCCGCAATTGTGGAACGTGTTGGTCGGTGATATGTCGTTTGTGGGCTACCGCCCGGAGCGAAAATTCTTCATCGATCAGATTCTGCAGCACGATCCACGCTATGTTCAACTGTATGCCATGCGCCCAGGCATCACATCGGAGGCAGCCATCTACAATGGATACACGGATACGATGGAAAAAATGCTCCGTCGTCTCGAAATGGACCTGGCATACATGGATCATGCCTCTGTTTTTCGAGATCTGAGCATCATCAGACAAACATTCTTCTCGCTTCTGCGCAATAATGTCAGTTGAGTGCAAGCTCTTCTAGAAATGAATTGAAAATGAAACGGATATATTCCCTCTTCCTGCTGGTTGTTTTCTCACTTATGGTGCCGAACATCGTGCATGCACAAAGCGCGATGACCGATCAGCAGATCATGGATTTCTACGTCAAGGCGAAATCCGACGGACGGTCTGTTGCGCAGATCGTCACTCAACTCATGGAACGTGGGGTGACCGTAGACCGCATTCGTCGCATTCGTCGCAATTACGAATCGCAACAAAAGAAGGAAGTGGTCGGTGCGGAGAATATTTCCGGCATAAGTGAGAAAACAGTTGAGCGACTTCGCAAAGGGAAAAAAGTAGAGAGCCCGCAGAAAAATAGGGAATTCCCGCAGCGCGAAAGTGACAAGACGAATCGTAAAGGACTTTCTCCCTATGAGCAAGAACAAATGGAGGATAAAGACTTTCGCGATATGAGTCGCGAGCTTGAATTCCTCATGCCCGAAGATTCCTTGCGCCGTTTTGTACGAGAGAAGAAAGAGGACTTGAAGACCAAAGTCTTTGGGCGCGACATCTTCAATAACAACAAGCTGACGTTCGAGCCTGAGATGAACATCGCCACTCCCAGCGATTATCGTCTGGGGCCCGGTGATGCCGTTTATGTGGACGTTTGGGGCGCGTCGCAAAAGCAATACACCTCGACTGTCTCACCGGAAGGTGTGATCAACCTGGAAGGTTTCGGACCGGTTCAGGTGAGTGGACTGACGGTTGCACAAGCTAATGCAAGATTGCGCTCAACACTGGGGGCACGATTCGGTGGTTCGCAGGTGAAATTGACGGTCGGCCAGACCAAAACGATCACGGTCAACGTGATGGGAGAGGTGAAAGTTCCCGGAACTTACACCCTTTCGGCATTCTCGACTGTGTTCCACGCTCTTTACGCGGCAGGTGGAATCAATGACATCGGTACTTTGCGCGATATTAAGGTGTATCGCAACAGTCAATTGATTTCGACGGTCGATATCTACGACTTTATTCTCAACGGACGCTTGCATGGCAATGTTCGACTGACCTCTAATGATGTGATTGTGGTCGGTCCTTATGAATGTATTGTAGACGTTACCGGTAAAGTGAAGCGTCCGATGCGCTACGAGATGAAGCGAACGGAAAGTGTAAGCACGCTGATCAAGTATGCCGGCGGCTTTACGGGCGACGCGTTCGAGAGTAATGTGACGCTCTTTCGCAAGTCGGGAGGAGAAAAGAGTATTTACTCCCTCAGCGACTTCGAACGTGGCAAATTTCAGCTCCGTGATGCCGATTCGGTCTGTGTAGATTCTGTCTTGGACCGATACAAAAACCTGGTAGAACTCCGTGGTGCTGTGATGCGCCCCGGTAAGTACCAGATGGACGGGAACATTTCGTCGGTACGTCAGCTCATCGAAGCGGCAGGCGGCTTGAGTGAAGATGCCTTTACCAACCGTGGCATCATCCATCGTCGCAAAGCCGATCGCACACTGGAAGTCAAGGAGTTCAATGTGGGGGCCATCCTTTCGCACCAGGAAGCAGACGAGGTGCTTAAGAAAGAAGATGTGGTATTTATCCCTTCGCGCAAGGAAGCCAACGAAGCGCTAACCTTGTCGATCAAAGGTGAAGTGCGCTATCCCGGCACTTACGATTATGCATCGGGCACAAGCATCGAAGCGCTCATCGAGCAAGCCGGGGGTTTGACCGACAAAGCCAGCATTGCGAAGGTCGATGTCGCACGACGATTCCGAGATCGCAGAGCGATGGCTTCGGGAAACGATGTGGCACAGTTCTTTAGTTTCAGTGTGAAAGACGGTTTTGTGGTCAATGGTCGCCCCGGTTTCACTCTTCAACCCTTCGACGAAGTCTATGTGCGCACCTCGCCCGGCTATATTGAGCAGAAGCATGTGGAGGTAACCGGTGAGGTGCAGTTTACCGGCACCTACGTCATCACCAAAAAGGACTACCGTTTGTCTGATCTCGTCAAAGCAGCGGGAGGACAAACCCAGCAAGCCTACTTGCAAGGCGCAGTACTTGAGCGACCCCTTACGGATAGCGAACGATTGAAGCAACAAGAATTGAAGAAAATCGTGTTGATGAACGATTCGGTCGACTTGCACAAAATCGAAGTAGGCGATCACAACAATGTGGCGATACATTTGGACAAAGCTTTGGCGCATCCCGGCAGTGATCTCTGGGACGTCATTTTGCGAGACGGCGATCGTTTGGTCATTCCTCAATACAATAATACAGTCAGTGTGAGTGGCGAAGTGATGTATCCCACAACGTTGACCTACAAACCCGGAGCCTCTCTTTCATATTACGTCGATCAGTGCGGTGGTTTCAGTTTGCGTGCGAAGAAGAGCAAGACTTTTGCCACGCAAATGAATGGTATGGTGAGCCGCGTTCGTTCTTCGAGCGACATTCAGCCGGGCTGTAATATCGTAGTTCCGGCCAAACCGAAGAGCGGTCCCTTCCCTTGGACGCAACTCGTGTCCGTTTTGATGAGTGTCGTTACGCTTACCGCAATAGTGGTCAATGTGATCAAAAAATAGTCGGTCAATCAGATATCTTCTTCCAGAATCCACAACGCAGTAGCATGCAGACTTTAGAAAAGCGTTTTGCCCGAGGATTGGGCTGGGGGCTGATCGATAATTTTTCGGGCACGGGGATCAATTTCCTCGTGGGAATCCTTTTGGCTCGCAACCTGACACCGGAAATCTTTGGGATTGTAGGCATCGCTCTCGTCTTAGTTACGATTTCGCTCGTATTATCCGATGGAGGTTTCTCTAACGCGCTGATTCGTAAGCAAAAAATCAGTGAGGAGGATTATTCTACGACCTTTCTCCTCAATATGGCGACGGCCATAGTCGTGTATACGATACTCTTCTTCGCCGCTCCGCTAATTGCTCGCTTCAATGGGAGCGAAGTACTGACTCCTGTCATTCGCGTATTAGGGACGAATGTTATATTCGCTTCATCTGTCGTCGTGCTCAAGGTTCGTCTTACCAAACAGCTGGATTTTCGTACCCAAGCCGTAGCTTCTTTAAGTTCCGGAGTGGTTAGCGCATTGGTTGGCGTGTGGATGGTGTTCAACGACTTTGGGATTTGGTCTTTGGTAACCCAGCAACTCTTGCGCCAGTTGCTCTATGCTTTCGTGTTATGGTTGTTAGTGCGATCTTTTCCCAAGCTGCATTATTCTTCAGCCTCTGCGCGCGAATTGTTCGGCTTCGGTTCGCGTATTCTCTTCTCTTCCTTGCTCACGAACATTTACAACAATCTCTACTATTTCTTGATCAGCAAAGTCTATACCCCTCGGCGATTAGGCTTATATACCCGTGCAGATCAATTCTCCTCTCTCATAGCCATGAATTTCGCGTTCGTATTGCAGCGCGTTTCGCTCCCCGTGCTTACCGAATGCAGCACGGATTTGAGTAAGTTGACAAAAGCATATCGAAAGCTTTTGGTCACCTCTGCTTTTCTTGGAAGCCTCTTTTTTTATTCCTTGTGCGCCATGGCCGATCATTTCATTGTCGTGCTAATAGGAGAAAAGTGGATAGAATCCGTCCCCATTTTGAGAATTCTCGCCATATCGGTGGTCTTTCAGCCATTGGTCGTGTTGCATCAGAATATTTTGCAGGTTTTCGGCCATGGCAAATTGTTCCTTCGTCTTGAAATCGTCCGGATACTATTTTCCATCATCGTCATTGGGCTCGGCGTTTATCTGGGTTTTGTCTATATGCTTTGGGGCTTAGTGTTGGCTGGTCTCTTTTCATTTTGCGTCTATGGGTATTTCGGAGGATTGAATTTACTCAACTTCGGTTTGCCTTGGCAAATTCGGTCGCTCCTTCCCTCCGTGTTTGCTTCCGCACTCTTAGCTTTGCTGGTCTACTTGGCAGGTTTACCCTTTGCCACTCACTTTTCGGCTTTGTCTGTACAGCTAATCGTTTTTTTGTGCGGAGCTTGTCTTTTGCTTTTCTACGTCTTCCCCGAGCAGGGGCGACAAATTCTTTCCGTCGTGCGCCGTAAGCGTTCCCAAGTCTCTTAATTCAAGGTTTTGCTTCTTATGAACGAGTTTGATTTTCCCACGTTGCTCCGCTATTTGGGAGAGAAAAAGAAGTATTTTCTCTTCTCTGCCGTGATAGGTCTCGCTTTAGGTTTGGGGGTAGCGTTCAGCATCCCTAAGACCTACACTTCTAAGATGAGTCTCGCCATCGAATCGCAGCGAGAGCAGAAGTTGAGTGGTGGCATGGGCGCCTTGGCTTCAATGGCCGGTGTCGATCTCGGATCTGGTGAGGACGCCATCAGCCCCAACCTCTATCCCGACGTCGTTTCCACCAATAAGTTTCTAATAGATTTGCTCCACACGCCTGTGCAAACCATCAAAGGGAAAAATTACAAGACCTACGTTGAGTTTACGCAAGTCGAGGAGCGCACACCGTGGTGGACGAAGGCTATGGGCGGCGCAGTGGCCGCCATCAAATCCCTATTTGGTGATCAGCCAATCAAAGCCTCTTTCCCCAGCACCGGCGTTGACCCCAATCGACTCAGCGCATCTGAAGAACAAGTCGTGAAAGGGATTCGCGGTAGCATCCATTGTGATGTAAATAAGGAGACCGATGTCGTCACGCTCAGTTGTACCTCTCAAGATCCGTTGGTGGCCAAAATGATGACAGATGCCGCGCGTAAGCGCCTCCAACTCTTCATCACAGAATATCGTACCAATAAGGCACGTGCAGACTTCGCATACTATTCTTCACTCGAGAAACAATTGCGCGCAAAATACCAAAAAGCTCAACGAAAATATGCCGGATACGCCGATTCACACCAAGACCTCGAGTTGAAATCGTATGAAACGAAGCTCACAGACTTGGAAAACGAAATGCAAAACGCCTTCAATGCCTACACACAAATGAAGCAACAGGTACAGATGGCCGAAGCGAAGATCCAAGAGCGCACCCCCGTTTTCACAGTCGTGGAAGATGCTTACGTGCCCCTGCGTCCCACGGCACCGAAGAAGGCACTAATCCTTGCCGCTTTCCTGTTTCTTTCCGTCACCGGTGCCGGAGCCTATTTCTATTTCAAGCTCCTTTTTGGCCGGTCTCGCCATTGAGAACCCGTCTTCCCCGATGGGATTATAACAAAGTGCGCGTATGAACCTCTTTTTGCGAATGGTCGGCCATTTCCTCTTGTTCCTTTTTATTGCCGTGGTGATGATAGATCCCACCAATACGCTGTTCCACGCCAAGGAGCTCACTTTCGCCCTGTTGATGTTCTTCAGTGTGGTGCGTTTCAAACCCGATCTGAGCTATATTCCGCACATTCTCATCATAGCGGCTGCCCTGTTGCTCGGCTATCTATCGGCCGAAATGCAAGGAAACGCCATGGACAACGAGATGTTGGCCGGAACGTTCAAAAACATCGCACCGCTTGCACTCTTGCCTTACATTCGCAACTACGATTTTGTCCGTCGTTCTTTATTCCCCACGCTTCTCACGACAACGTTATTGCTCGTGCTCTTTGGTTTCACGCTGCAAAGTCCCGTCTACGAGAAAGCCATCTTCTATTTTGTCAAGGCCCACGACAATTTCATCATGATGACCCACCGTCACATTTTGGGATTTACGTTTTTCGGTATGTACTACAAGACGCTCATTTGCATGGCGTTCTCCGCTTTTCTCCTGTACTACCGAATGCTGCACGGCATTGGCCACCGTTGGCTCAATATCTTATTGGCCCTCATCGTCACTTCTGCTTTTTTGGTCAGTGGCACACGCGCCAGCATGCTACTTCCCTTCAGTTTGTTGGGCATTGCTATAGTCAATACCGTTTCGCAGGGACGTCGCGCGAAGTATTTTGTTTACCCACTGCTGGGCTTGATCGGTTTCGCCTTTCTGTTTCTCATATTCCTGCTGGTCACAGAGCAAGGCGAGGCCTCTAATGCTATCAAATTCGGACATCTGCCATCCTATTGGCAACTGTTTAACGACCATCCGGAGTACCTTTTTATCGGTCAAGGCCCGGCCACCTCTTTCTATACCGAAGGTTTCCATGAGATGACTTTGCAAACCGAATGGACGTACCTCGAGTTGTTGCGCAATTATGGCCTCTTGTCGCTTCCCATCTTAGGCGTATTTGCCTACCCCCTCGTGCGCTTATTCCGCCATCGCAGCGATCCCTTCACGCAAGGAGTCTTCTTTACCTACGTTGTTTACCTCTTGATCGCAGGAACCAACCCCTTGTTGCTCTCCTCTACCGGTATGCTCATGATCCTCTCCGCTTATTCCTATTGCGAGCAGGTCGATGCGCGCTTGGGCTCGCCGACTGAGCCCACCGCTCTCAATGCTTGCCCAGCTGATCGTGCGTTATCCTCCCCGCACGATGGCGAGGCGTCGACAACAGGTGCCGATGGTTGAGCTGCCTGTTCGCTTCCTTGCGATTTTTGAGCACAGACTGCGTTGCCCAATGCCGCATTTTGTGCCCCATTGGGCACTGCTTGTTGGTGAAAATCGCCCACCGCATGACGCCATCGTCCATCACCGTCATCGAAATGACGGTTCGCAACGTTGAATTTCCCCTCCTTTTGTGGTCAGTCTTATAATTTCTGTGCTACCCATGAAGTCTTTTTCTTTCCTCACCCCTCTCATTCGCCTGCTTCGGCGGACGTTTTCTCTGATTTCTACCATCTTGTCCCGCCCCGCAGGCTACCGTTTTTTGATCTCCTACGTCGTCCTGCTCGAATTGGCGGTCTCCCAAGTTGTGCTCTACCGTTTGGTCTTCGATAGCGCGAAGTACACCCTGGGCGAAGCCCTCCTTTCGCAACCCATTCTGTGGTTGGAAGCCGGAGGCTGGGCCTTCTTGGTCGTTTTCCTCATCGGCACGATCAAATGGACCTGGTTGCGCCGTCTTTGTTGCGTCTTGTTGCTCACAGTCGCCACCTTGTTGACGCTCGGCGAGTTCTTGCTGCTCTGGGTCTACGATACCGTCTATAATCCCGAGATGAGCAAAGTCATTGTCGGCACCGACGCCCGCGAAAGTTTGGAGTTCCTCTCCGCCATGTCCCACCATCTGCCCAAATTGTTGCTTGCCGCCGCAGTCATGTGCGGAGCAGCTTGGGCCTTGAGCAAAGCCTTGTCCACCCTGCGCAGTCGGTTCATTGCCGCAATCGGCTTGTGCTGTTTCGTGCTGGGCTTCGGACTGTCCGTGGGCCGCTACCGCAACTGGCATTGGAGCTACAGTCCGGCGCGTACCACCACGGCCGACCGCTTTGTGTGGGGATTAGTGCGCACCTACCGCCTGGGCAAAATCCTCACCACCCAGCGAGAACACATGCACGCCTCCGCCGCCAAAACCGTCACCGGACACTTCGACACCGGCATCACCCAACCGGTCAACGTCGTACTCATTCTGGGCGAAAGTACACGCGCGGCCTCGATGCACTGCTACGGCTACGCCCTGCCCACCACTCCTCAGTTAGACCAACTCCATGCGCAGAAAGAGCTGGCCGTCTTCACCGATGCCGTCAGTCCCTCCAACGCCACCATCGCCTCCACCCAAGCTGTGCTCACTTTCTACACCAACGAGCAGGACAAAGCGCGTTGGCATGAATATCCAGACCTTGTTTCCGTCATGAAACACGGTGGTTTCGCCACCGCCTGGGTCACCAACCAGGAATGCAGCGGAGGCCCCTGGTCGGTGCAGCAGCTGTTCGGTTCCGCCGCCGACACCCTCACCGGCAACCCCTACCGTTTGCATCAGACCAACGACATGTTTCTGTCCGATTCGTTGTTCTACGATGAGCGCCTCCTCCCCCATCTGCTCACCGTCGAACAGTTGTCTCCGCGCCATCGCCGTCCCGGCGGATTGTTCTCCGTCGTGCATCTCATGGGTTCGCATGCCGGTTACGCCAACCGCTATCCCGCGTCGTTTGCGCGCTTCACTGCCAAAGACATCCCCGGCTCCCTTTCGCCGGGTCAGAAGGAAAAGATCGCCGCCTACGACAATTCCGTATTATATAATGATCGCGTAGTGTCCGACATCATCAAACACTACAGTCACTCCCGTTCCATCGTGATCTACGTCTCCGACCACGGCGAAACGCTCTTCGACGATCCCGCGCATCCCGATTTCGCGGGCCACGCCGGCAACACCCTGCCCGAAAACGTCGTGCGCGTGCCCTTCCTCGTCTACATGTCGCCGTCTCTGCGCCGCGAAGTGCCGAAACTCTGGGAACAGATCCTTCGAGCGCAGGGCGAACCGGTCATGACCGACCTCTTGCCCAACACCCTCGTTGCGATGCTCGGCATCCAAACGCCCTACACTCGCCCCGAACTCGACCTCTTTTCGCCGCGCTACAACGCCAACCGACGTCGAACCGTCATTGCCGTCGACGGTGCCAAGCAGGTTTTCCCGCCTCGTTCGGTCCCCTCACGTTGAAGCCCCGCGGGAGCGCTGCACCCCGTCCGTTGGGGCAATGCCCCGTCGCCGTGCAAGCGTCATCTTCTCCGCAAAGTAAAACCGCCGCTCTCCCTCTGAGAGCGGCGGTTTTGTGTTTTGCGATCAATTTGTTCTTTTCAAATTGCCCGACAGCGGGAACCCGATGTCGAAAGGTGAAGTCGAACGACGTGTTTCTCTCCTCAACAAGGTAGCAAATGCCCTTGGCATCTTGCTTGACATGGCCTTCCGGCTTGAGCAGATCGGCCAGTTTCATTTTTTCGGTGTTGCCCAATCGCACTTTGAGCCCGTCGACGTTGATGCCTATTTGTTGGTCGAGGTCACTATAGTCGACCGTTGAGTCGATACAGCCGCAGAACAGGCAGACCGCGGGAGGCAGCAACAAAGCCCGTGCACGATTTCGCGGATAGGGTGATTCATAATGGGCGGTTTAAGCGATAATAATAATTAAATTTACAGCCTGACGTATGAATTCCCGTTGGAGGAGTTGCGCTTCTGTGGCAAACGTACAATAATACGGGAGTTGCAACAAGTCATAGCGCAGTATCGTACAGCCGGAGACTGCAAAATGCCGCGCTCTCCGTTTTTCGGCAGCACCGCGTGCCGATGTACTGCGGCGGTAGGCGTGTGTCGCGTGATGCACCGAGCCCTCTGCCTGCCGAAGTCCCGCCGTGAGCTTTTTTGTGCGGAGCACGGCTGCAGATTGCGCTCCGGTGCGTGCGCAGCGCCCAAGTTGGCATTCCCGCAGCGGAGCGGCCACAAAAAAACACCGCAGGTATTGGCACTACCTGCGGTGTTTTGGGAGAAAGCTCCCCGATTTTGCGCGAAAGCTTCGCGTTTTTCAGCCGTGGCCGCGTTCCTCCTCAATGCGGTCCACAGCTTTCATCACGGCGGCGGGAGGAAGGTTGACCATCAACTGGCGTTTCATGAAATCCATGTAGGGCGCCACATGCTCGAAGTAGCGTTTCCAGCCGGCGCAGAGATAAGGATGGCCGGGGTGGCCGGTTGCGTCGGTGACGAAGCGCGTTCTCGGACAGTCGCCGTTGCAGGCAAAGCGCCATTCGCACGTTTTGCACTGCGGAGTGAGAGCTTTGCGCTTGTTCTCTCCGAATTGGCGCTGTTCGGGGCTGTAAACCATTTCGGCCAGCGACTTTTCGTGCAGATTGCCGAGCTTAAATTCCGGGAAAACATAGTGGTCGCAGGCATAAATGTCGCCGTTGTGTTCCATTGCGGTGGCGTGTCCGCAAGTTTCGGCCATGGTGCACAGACTTCCCGGCACGCCCATCCATCCGGCCAGCGTGGCATCGAACATTTGCACGAAGAAAGTGCCCACATCCCGGCGCACCCATTCGTCGAAGATCGCGCAGAGAAATTCGCCCCAGGCTTCCGGCCCCACACTGAAGGGAGCCATTTCGGCGGTGGTGAGCCCTTCGATGGGCGAAGCCAGCAACCTTCCGTCGGCATGACGGTAGAAGCGCTCGACAATGGGGGTGAACTGCAAGAAATCGCAGCCGATGCGCTTGAAAAAGCGGTAGAATTCGAGCGGTTGGCGCACGTTGAAGTCGTTCACCACGGCCATGGCGTTCCATTCCACGCCGTGCCGCGCCAGGAGTTCCACGCCGTGCATCACTTGCCGCCAGGTGCCGCGCCCCGATCGCGAGAGGCGATAGCGATCGTGCATCTCTTCGGTGCCGTCGATGGAGATGCCCACCAGAAAGTGGTGTTCGGCCAGAAATCGGCACCAGTCATCGGTGAGCAGCGTGCCGTTGGTTTGCAGGGCATTGTCGATGTGCTTGCCGGCCGCGTGCTTTTGTTGCAGCGCCAGCGCCTTCTCGTAGAACGCCCGCGAGCGCACCAGCGGTTCGCCGCCGTGCCAGGTGAAAAGCACGTCGTCGCCGGGTTGAATGGCGATGTAATCGTGGATATACCGCTCGAGGGTCTCGTCGCTCATCTCTTGTTTGGGCGATTGCGCGTAGAGTTTTTGTTTTTCGAGGTAGTAACAATAGGCACAGTTCAGGTTGCAGGTCGAACCGGCCGGCTTGGGCATGATGTGTACGGGGTGCATGAGACGGAGAAGTGACGTTGGGCTCGGAAAAGAGGGGAGGGGCCGGGCAAAACGTAAAAGAAAACGTGCGTCGGTGTCGGTGTGCGAGACAACGACACGGACGCACGTGTTGAGAGGGGGAAGGTTCGGGAGTCAGATCAGAGATTGTCTTTCTCGATGTCCTTGAAATACTTGTAAGTGCCGACTTTGATTTCCTCACAAGCTGCTTCGTCGCAGACGATGATGCCGTGGGGGTGCTGCTGGAGGGCCGAAATTGTCCAGGCCTGGCACACGGGACCTTCGATGGCAGCCTGGAGTGCACGGGCTTTGTTGTGGCCGTTGCAGAGAATGAGCACTTCTTTGGCCGACATCACGGTGCCGACGCCGACGGTGAGGGCGGTGGCAGGCACAGCCTCGGGATCGCCGCCGAAGAATCGGCTGTTGGCGATGCGCGTGTCGGTGGTGAGCGTCTTCTGACGCGTGCGGCTGGTGAGCGAAGAGAAGGGTTCGTTGAAGGCAATGTGGCCGTCGGGGCCGATACCGCCGAGGAAGAGGTCGATACCGCCGAACTCGCGAATCATCTCTTCGTAGTGTGCGCATTCGGCTGCCAAATCTTTGGCGTTACCGTTGAGAATGTGGATGTTCTCCTTCGGGCAGTCGATGTGATTGAAGAGGTTGGTGGCCATGAACGAGTGGTAGCTTTCGGGATGTTCCTCGGGCAGACCGACGTATTCATCCATGTTGAAGGTCACCACGTGCTTGAAGCTCACGCGGCCGGCCTTGTGTGCCTGAACAATGGCGCGATACATGCCGATGGGGCTGGATCCGGTGGGGAGTCCGAGCACGAAAGGCTTTTCTGCCGTGGGGTGAGCGGCGTTGATCTTGTTGACAACGTAGTCGGCTGCCCATTGTGACAGCTTGTCGTAGTCCGGTTCGATGATAACTCTCATGGGGAGGAGATTATAATGTTAAGAAATATCGGGTTACTGGGCGCCACGCTGCAAAAGTGCGGACGTTTTGCCGGTTCGTGCTTACAAAGGTAGTACTTTTTTTCTGTTTTTGCAGTTCCGAAGGGCCTTTGTTTGGTTTTGGAGCGAGTTCTGAGGTTTTTCCCCACCGTTTTCCCACGCTTTTCCCGTCGAAATGCCACTTTCACAGGGGCATAGGGACGTTCACTCGGGCGAGTTGGATGGTTATTTCAGCATTTTTCCTGCGTAGAAGTCCATCACGTCTTGCCGGTAGCGCGCTTCGTAGTAGGCCGTGATGCGATCCACGGCGGCATTGGTCTGTTTGTTGCGCGCCTCATCGTAGTCTACGTAGGTGCCTTTGCCGGCTTCGTACTTCTTCTGTGCGAGTTGTGCGGCAGTCACGGCGGCGGAGTCGGCCACTTGCGCAGCTTCCCATTTGTGGCGCGAGGTCACGGCGGCGTAGTAGGCACTTTGAATCTCCTTGTAGAGCGATTTGCGGGCTTCCTCTTCGTCCAAACGGGCGTTGGTCGCCGCCAATTGGGCTTGTGCCACGCTGTTGCGGGTGGCGCGTCGGTCGTAGAGCGGCACAGACAGCGAGAGTCCGATGTTTTGCGAGAAGTTGTCGCGCAGTTGTCGGCCGATTGCGGCGTTGTCGATGCCCGAAGTGTGGTAGTAGCTGGTGCCGAGCCCGGCATTCAGGCTCAGGGTGGGGCGCATGCCCGCCCGTGCCAACTCAATTTGCTCGTCGGCGGCTCGCGAACGCAGCTGTGCGGCTTGCAAGGCCGGGCGCTCGGTGAGACTCAATGCGTAGATCTCTTCCGGATTGCCCGGCACGGCAGGCAAAGTGTGGGTGGCGGGCGGTGCCACCGTGAGGCTGTCGGGCGAAGGATACTCGAGCAGTTGCGAAAGTTCGAGCAGGGCAATCATTTTGTCGTTTTCTGCCTGCACCAAGGCCAGGCGATCTTGTGCCGTGCGCGCCCGGGCTTGAGCTAAATCGACCTCCGGCAAGCGGCCGGCGCGGATCTGTGCTGCCATTCGCTCCTCTTGGGCCAGTGTATTGCGCAGGTTGGTCTGCGCTTGTGCGATGAGGTCCATGCGAAAGAGCACTTGATAATAGGCTTGCGCCACCTGTAATTGGAGCTCCTCGGCGATGCGTTGCGCATCGGCCCCGGCGGCTTGCAGTTGGAGGGCGGCTTGTTTGCGGCGGTGGGTGATTCGTCCGCCGGTATACAGGGGCATGGAACCCGAAACGGAGAACGACGTTGAGTTGGTGTTGCGGGTTTCGTAGGTATTGTTGGCGGTGAGTCCGCGGCCGAAGGAGAGATTCTCGCCGGCCGATCCGCCGACTTCGGGCAACATGGCTTTGCGCGCATCGTCCAACTGGATTTCCTGTTGCCGGCGCGCAAGATCGGCTTGCTGCACCTTGATGTTGCGCTGCTGTGCCCGCTCGATGCAGTCGCGAAGGGTCATGGTTTTCTGGGCCGAGAGGGAGGCCACCGCGCAGAATGCGAAGAGAGAAAGCAGAAGTTTCATGAGGAGGGGACGATTATTGCTGTTGATTGATTTCGTTGCCGCGCACGCGCTCACCTACCCGGAGGCCGGATCGAATTTCTATGTTCACGCCGTCGGAAAGGCCGGTTTGCACGACGCGTCGCTCAAAGGTTTGCGAGTCTTTGCCGCCGGTTTGCACGTAGACCACCGACTTTCCGTCTTCGATCTTCACGGCCGACTCGGGAAGTGCGATGACTTGCGAGCGAGAGTCGAGAATGATTTCGGCATTGGCGCTGTAGCCCGCGCGAAGTGTGGTGCCTTTGGTTTGCAACAGGGCCCCTTTGATTTCAAACTGGTTGCCTGTTGTGCCGGAACTTACCTTCGGGGCGATAAATTCGAGGCGGGCGGCGAGTCGCACATCGGGGGTAGCACCGACGGTGATGGACAAATCCATGCCTTTGCGGAGCTTGGCCACTTCGGTTTCGTCGATATTGCCTTTGAAGAGGAGGTCGTTCATGTTCGCCACGGTGGCAATGGTCGTTCCGTCGTTGAAAGTGTTGCTCATCGTGACGGAATTGCCGACTTTCACAGGGATGTTGAGAATGGTCCCGTCGATTGTCGAGCGTACCATGGTGGTGGAGTAGCCCGCCATGGAGGCACTCACGCCTTCCTTCACGATTTTGAGTGCATCGTTGGCGTTGGCCAGCTCTTCTCGCTGTTGGCGAAGCGCAAGTTGGGCTTTTTCGAGTTCTTCTGTCGAGACGAGTTGCTGATCATGGAGCTTTTTCGTGCGTTCGTAGTCGCGTTGAGCCTGCGCCGCGGCGAGTTGGGCGAGTTTCACCCGGTTGCCGGCGCTATTGAGCTGAGACATGTCGGGAACCACCTTGATTCGCGCAATGAGTTCCCCTTTTTGCACGGGTTGCCCCGCTTCTTTGTAGATTTCGGCCACGATACCGGAGATTTGTGGCTTGACGTCTACTTCAACTCGCGGTTCTATGGTGCCGGTGACGATGGTTGAACGATGAATGTCGGCGCGCGTCACTTCAATGACGTCAAATCGTTGCTCTTCCGGGCGCGATTTTTGATAGAGGAAGACAAATGTGCCGACAAAGACGGCAACCAGGAGCACGATGCCGAGGATTTTGAAGATCTTTTTCATTGTGATTGAGGTTTTCGTTCGCGAAAGCGAGCGTTGGATGGGAGATTGCTTTTGAGCGTCGCGCGCTCTGTCGGAGGAGGGGCGACAAATTAAATGAGATAAGGTGTGAGGGGGAGCACAGCGTGCGCAGTTTCCGACGGGCAAGGGGGACTTGCAGGAGACAAAGCGTGGTTCTCGGCAGGCAAAGCCTGGTTCGAGAACGCAGCGCGCCTGTGTCGGGTGAAACTGTGGGGGGCGCCGCACGCGATACGGAGGTTTTATTCGTCGCGCATGGCATCTACCGGTTTTATGGCCAGTGCGCGCAGCGCCGGCGCGACACCTGCCACGGTTCCCAGCGCAGAAAGTGCCAGGGCCGAGCCGATGGCCATGGAGAAAGAAATGAGGAAACTGCCGGGAGCCAGCGAGGGAAAATTCGATCCGATACCGGAATCGGCTGCCGCAAGGATCAAAACGGCGAAAACAATGCCGGTGAGGCCTGCCAGGAGGGTGAGAACAGCGCTTTCGGTGAGGATCTGAACGAGAATGTGGCTCGGATGTGCGCCGAGTGCCCGGCGGACGCCGATTTCCGTGGTGCGTTCCTTGACCACCACCATCATAATGTTCGAAACTCCGATGCTGCCCGAAAGCAACGTGCCGATACCGATCATCCACACGAGGATATTGATGCCGTCGAACAGAGATTGTATCATTTGGAACATAGATTCCACGTTGATACTCGTGAGGGCCGGCTGATCGTTGGGATCAATGCGATGCAGCTTCTTGATTTCCAACTCAATCTTCCGCTGTATCGAGGATACGGTGTGCCCGGGACGCGTGGTGAGCGCCAACATGTCGAAGTGGTCTCCGCATCCCAGCAGACGTTGTAGGGTGGTGTAGGGCATATAGACCGACCTCGAGGCCGGTCCTCCCACGCCGACGTTGGAAGTGAGGGAAGAAATGCCGACCACTTGGAAATAAATGCCTTGCATCTCGATGTATTTCCCCACCGGATTGCGATCGTTCGGGAAAAGTTGGGAGGCCATTTTTTCTCCCAGCACACATACTTTGCGACAGTCCCGGAGATCGGCCTCCTGAATGTAGCGACCGTGAGAAAGTTTGGGGTTTTCGACGGCCACATAGTCCGGGCTCACTCCTTTGGCGGTGCCTTGCGTTTTGCAGTCGCGGTGTTTGAAGTCAGTCCTGTTGAAAATTACCGGCGTCACCACGGCTGCTTCCGGAATGTGGCGGCGCAAGACGTCAAGGTCGCCCGTTTCGAACGACCACATGCGGTCGGACGAAAGCCCGTCGTAGGGTTTGGTGGTTTTCTCGGGGGCCGCGCAATAGGCATTCTGGGCAAAACCTTCGAAGTTGCTTTGCATCATGGCTTTCATCCCCTTTGCGCCCCCCATCAGGAGGACTAACATGAACACGCCCCAGAAGATACCGAAAGCCGTTAGGAGAGATCGCGATTTATTGCGCATCAGCGTTTGGAAGATCTCCCTCCATTTGTCAATATCGAACATGATCTTGAGTTATTTAGCGTTGAGAGCCACGATAGGTTTGATGAGAACGGCCTTTCTTGCGGGGAAGAAGCCAGCCACAAGTCCCGCGATGAGCAGCACAGTCAGGGCGCCGACAGCGATACTTAGGTCGATTGTGGGATTAAGGAAGAAGTAAAACTTCGAATCCATCACCTCCAAAGTGCGTTTTCCGCTCACATAATTCATCCATTCCGTGGCGGCGATGCCGGCCACAAGCCCGACATAACCAGAAAGGAGGGTGATCACCACACTTTCGGCCAACACGCTGCGCAAAATGCTCCAAGGGCGCGCGCCGAGTGCCTTGCGGATGCCAAATTCGTGGGTGCGTTCTTTCACGGTGATGAGCATAATGTTCGAAATACTCACGACACCGCTCAACAAAGTGAGGAGTCCGACCACCCACAAGCCGGTTCGCAAGATGCGGGTGGCGGTGTTTTGCTCTTTGGCGCCTTCTGCCTTGTTGTCGATCCAGAGCGTCGTCTGGTCCTCGGGATTAAAACCGTGGCGGTGGCCGATGGTGTTGCGAATGTTGTGCTCGAGTTGCTGCATCGTCTCCTCTTTTTTGCCGGCATCGGTGCGCAGTTCGATGGAACCCACCGTCACGCCTTCGTTAAAGGCCGTGCGCAGCGTCGAGAAAGGAACTTGCGCCTTGTTGGGCTCCATGTCGTTGGCCTTGGCGCGGACGCCGATGATGTGAAAGGCCATCGAATCGACATTCACCACCTGCCCGACGGCAGCCGTCGCCGACCCGAAGAAATCTTCGGCCATGCGTCCCGAGACCACCATCACCTTTCGGCGTTCGCGCAAGTCGTTTTCGTCGATAAAGCGCCCCGCGTTCAGCACAATGCGCTGCATTTCGGCCGCGGCAGGCATCACGCCGTCGAAACTTCCCTCGAGGCGGTGTTTGCCCGCCACCATGATCAGTCCCGACCGGTAAATCGTCGGCACGGCTTCGCTGATTTGCGTCCGCGTCGCCGAACGCGTGTTTTCAAAGTCCCGGTCGTCGATCTTTACATTCCGTCCTTTGCTGTATCCTTCGAAGGCTTCCGAAGCATAGCCCGGCACAATCGAGACCACATCGTCGGCAAAGTGCGACGAATTGTACTCAAAAGCATGGATGAGTCCGTTGCCCGCACCGAGTAAGAAGACGAGTAAGAAAATTCCCGTCGAGACACTCAGTCCCGTAAGCCCCGTGCGGAGTTTGTTTTGCGCCAGATGCGCGAAAATCTCTTGCCACATCGTCTTGTTTATTTCATGAGTTCGCCGAAAGGTTTCGTCTGTTTCGGATCGTTTTCCTCGATGCTTCCGATGACGCCGTCCTGAATGTGCACAATTTTCTTCGTGCGATAGGCCACACCACTCTCGTGGGTGACCACCACCACGGTGCGTCCTTCGGCATTCAGATCGGTGAGCAGTTGCATCACCTCGCCCGATGTCTTCGAATCCAGGGCTCCCGTCGGTTCATCGGCCAGGAGCACTTGCGGATTCGTGATGATGCTGCGCGCAATGGCCACACGTTGTTTCTGTCCGCCCGAAAGTTCGTTGGGATAGTGGTCGGCCCATTTGTCCAAACCGAGGCGTTCGAGATGTTCCATGGCGCGGCGGTTGCGTTCCTTGCGCGCCACGCCTTGATAATAGAGGGGCAAGGCCACATTCTCGAGTGCTGTCTTGTAGCCGATGAGATTAAACGACTGAAAGATGAAGCCAATCAGTCGATTTCGGTAGTCAGCCGCCTTCGTTTCGCTGAGGTTTTTCACCGTCACGCCGTTGAGTGTGTAGAGCCCCTCGTCATAGTTGTCGAGAATGCCCAAGATGTTGAGCAAGGTCGACTTCCCCGATCCGGAGGCCCCCATGATGCTCACAAATTCTCCGCGTTCGATGTCGAGATTGATGCCTTTGAGCACGTGCAACGGCTGTGCGCCCCCATAGGTTTTGTGGATGTTTTCGAGGTGTATCATAAGATAATGAGTGAAAGGTGGCTCCTCCTCTCGTGCCGCCGCTGGCCGTGCATCAGCGCTGCGGGGCACGAGCGGAAGAGAGGGCTTATTGTCGTGCCACGTTGCGCACGGTTCCGCTGGTGGTGTCGTCGTCGACCACGAGCGTGGCTGCGTTGCACATCACTTGTCCGCCCGATGAGGCTTCGGCTTCCGCGTGTTGCGCCGAGAGTCGCTCAGCTTTCACCGTGGCGCCACTGCTGGCTTCGAATTTCGCCCGTTGTGTGCGCCCGCTCAGCGTGATGCTTGCGCCCGACGAAGCGTCTGCCTCCATGAGATCCATCAGTACATTGTACAGTTTCACCTCGCCGCCCGACGAAGCCTCCACTTTAAATTTCGGAGCTTGGACTCGGTCCACTTGAATGTCGGCGCCCGACGAGGCCTCGAAGCTGAGTTTGCGATCCAACTTGAGGGGCGCGCCCACGCGGATGGAGGCTCCGGAACTTGCCTCGTAGCCGTAGAGCGTATAGCCCGTCACGGTGACCACGACATGCGGCTGGCGCATGAAGTTGTGATACGCCATGCCCACTCTCAGTTCCCCATCGTCCACATAGACTTGGACGAGGTGATCGTCTTTGCGGTCCATGCTCACCGTCACCGTGGGGTTGCCCGTCGGAATGTGGCGGAGGATGATGCCGCTGCTCACGTCCACCGATTCGAAGTGCGGTAGATTGTTCACCGTGTAGGCGTAGGTGCCGTTGGCATTGGCGGAGTCGGCAGAGAGATTGGTGCGATTTTCGCGGGACGATTCGTTATCGATGTAGCATGCGTCGGGCGATTGGCGAACGTGCAAGCAAGAAGCGCTGAGCATCAACGCAGCCGCAAGGAGTGCGGAGGAAAGCAATACCATTTTCATAGGGATAAATGGGAAGATAAGGGTGAAACTTCAGGAGAAAGAGGAAGTGAATCAACCGACAGTTGGGGTCGCCATCTCCTCGTTGACGAGTTGTTGCAAGCGATCGGTGACCTTTTCCATCGGAATGCCGAGCAGATACATCTGTTTCGCCAGCTCTTGGAGCATTCCGTTGAGCACATCGTCCGAACGTAAGCGGCGAATGATCTTGACCGCATCGGCGCTGACAAAGGATCCGAGTCCTCTTTTATTATAGATAATGCCTTGGCGTGCCAAAATGTCGAATGCTTTCACCGTGGTGTTCACATTCACTTGCAGCAGCAGGCTGTATTCGCGAACGCCCGGGATACGCTCGTCGGGAAGATACTTCTCGGCCAGAATTTCGTCCATCAGGCGATCGGCTATTTGTTGGTAAATGGGTAGTCCGTCTCGAAAGTTCATGTGTCAGTGGGGTTAGAAGCCGAAGCGACCGCGGGGAATCACCTGCGCACGGGCATACATGCGATAACTGTAGCCGATGCAGAACACAATCCAACCCAAGGTCAGCAGCCAGAACAGCAAAAGCGAAATGAAAATCACGCGTTCGACGCTCTGTTCGTTGAACGAATGCGGGAAGGGGCCCATCAGACTGACCAAACCCAGGGCACCCAGCAGAGAGAAGAGGGTGAAACCGGCAATGAGAATCACCGCGGTGAGTACAAAAGATTTGCTGCGAAAGAGGAGAGCTCCCAGGAGGAACGTGCTCCACAGCCCGCAATAGACGAGCGCGGGAATGAATCGGGCCATGAACAGTACCGGTGCCGATGATAGTGGCAGGTCGATGTCGCCCATTTCGGGGTTGGCGATCGTTGCCAGGAAGTGGGGGGAGCTCCACACATAGGGAACGGAGAAAATTTGGGCCAAAGTGGCCGTCAGTGCGTCGGCGCAGAGGAAGAGCAGGACAAAAACGACGGCGGCAAGCACGGTGTGTCGGAGCAGCGCGGAGCAAAAACGCTCGAAAGTCGAGGCGGGCAGGAGCAATTGCCGCATGCGGCCGTGGAGAGAGGAGCGTCCCGAGGCGAAACTGCTGCCGATGCTCACCAAAAGGGAGAACAAGGTGAGCCGAAATCCCGCGCTGCCCAGCAGCGAAGCCATTTCTTGTAGCTCTTCCGGTTGGGGATTGTCGGCGTGATGAACAACAAAAGTGGGAATGGCAAGGAAGGCCAGAAAAGCCAGAAAGGCGGATCCGTAGTGTTTGAGTGCGCTTTGCGTGCCTTCGACCAAGTCGAGACGCAGCACTTGCCAGAAGCGGCGTGGAGAGAAGCGGGTTGAATTAGTCATGGTGGGGGAGTGCGGCTGAGGGTTGGAGTTGAGCGGCGCGTTCCAGCAGGTCGGGATGCTGAGTCAGCGCATTGAAGAGCAATTCGAGGTTCACCTGTGAGGCGGTTTCTTCGCGATTGGGGACAATGACCGCCATGCCCGCCAGCGAGTTCTCGGCATAGAGGACGTCGCTCAGGTCTTCGCCGTAAGCGCGCTGTTCAAAACGCAGCAGACGTCCCAATTCGTCGAGGTCGATGTTGAGGCCCACCTGGCGTTCCTTGAGCATAACGATGTGGTCCACGAGGTTTTCCACGTCGTGCACCTGGTGGGTCGAGATGATCACGGTGCGTTCTTCGTTCATGCTGGCCGCGATGGCCCGCCGAAACTGGGCTTTCGACGGGATGTCGAGCCCGTTGGTCGGTTCGTCCATGAGGAGAAGGCGCGTGCACGTGGCGAGGGCGAAACTGATATACGCCTTTTTGAGTTGTCCGGTGGAGAGGGTGCTGAAGTTGACATCGGGCGACAAGTCGAATTGTCGGAGGTTTTCGAGCAATAGTTCATCGGAAAAATGCGGATAGAAGTCGCGATGCAGCGACACGTAGCGCGAGAGTTTCATGGAGGGTAGCTCGATGTGCTCGGGCACCACAAAGAGATCGGCGAGCACCGCCGGAGTTCGATCGCAGACCGGGCGCTGTTCGAGACGCACCTCCCCTTGTTGTGGGCGCAGCAATCCGGCCATGAGATAAATCAGTGTCGATTTTCCGGTGCCGTTCTTCCCGAGCAGGCCCACAATTCTCCCGGCGGGGAGGTGGAGGGTGACGTCGCTGAGCACCTCTTTCGGGCTGTTGCTGTAGCGAAAATGGAGTTGTTGCAAGTCAATCATATCGTCATCGTGTGAAGTGTTTCGGTGTAATACTGTTGTAGTACACCGCAAAAGTAGTCATCTCTCCCTTGTTGACCAAATAAAAAGGAGACTAATTTTTTGTATCCGCCTCGGATTAACACACCGACGGTGATATTTGAATGAGAACTTGTTGTTTTATTAATTTTATTGGAACTGAGATGAGGCATGAGCGAGGATAATGACGAAAAAGTTCCCGTGTGTTTCAAAAAAGTTCCCCGCTTTTCGCGAAAACACGGGGGCTTTCGCGAAAGAGCCCCCTTGTTTTTCTCGTCGGGCGGAAGGGGCCATTGCGCGCCGCGAGTGAACGAAGGCGCAGGTGGGGGGCGTTCGTGCACGGTTGGGGCGAGTGATCGGCGGTGTGCGGGGAGCGGGTTGAGTGCCGGCGGAGGCGTCGCAGTGCATCGACGTTTTGAGTTGAGCGCGTAGGTTTTCGCAGTGAAGGGGCGGCAGCGGTGGGTGGCGCCACGGCATCCCGTGCGAAAATGGACGCTTTCGCTTCGTCGCGCTTCGGGCCGACGCCGCTCGGTCGGCTGATCAGAGCGAGCGCCGCGCACCGAATGGCGCTCCATTGCCCACCGCGTGTGCGCCGCGCGCGGGGTAGCGGTCTTTGCCGCTCAATTATTCGCCGACTCAGTTTGCTATATCACGCAGAATTTCTAATTTTGCACCCTAACGGCGAAAGTGTGCCGTTTCCCCCTACATCTCGTACAAGATTCCCCACCTATATGGAAAAAAGAAAAATTCAGTTCTCGCTTGTCTATCGCGACATGTTCCAGAGTTCCGGCAAGTTCCAGCCCCGCAAGGACCAGTTGGAACGCATTGCACCGGTCATTGTCAAAATGGGTTGCTTTGCCCGTGTTGAGACCAACGGCGGTGCCTTCGAACAAGTGAACCTTCTGGCCGGTGAGAACCCCAATGAGGCCGTGCGCGCCTTCACGAAGGCGTTTAACGAAGCGGGCATTAAGACCCACATGCTCGATCGCGGTCTCAACGGCTTGCGCATGTTCCCCGTGCCGGCCGACGTGCGTCGTCTCATGTACAAAGTGAAGCACGCGCAAGGTACCGATATCACGCGCATTTTCTGCGGTCTGAACGACGTTCGCAACATCATTCCCTCGATCAAATACGCCATCGAGGGCGGCATGACCCCCCAGGCCACGCTGTGCATCACCACCTCGCCGATCCACACGGCCGAATACTATGCCGGTATCGCCGACCAGCTCATCGAAGCCGGCGCGCCCGAAATCTGCCTCAAGGACATGGCCGGTATCGGTCAGCCCGCTATGCTCGGCAAACTCTGCCGCATGATCAAGGAAAAGCACCCCGAGGTGATCGTGGAATACCACGGCCACACCGGCCCCGGCCTTTCGATGGCTTCGATCCTTGAAGTTTGCCGCAACGGTTGCGACATCATCGACACCGCCATCGAGCCGCTCGCTTGGGGTAAGGTGCATCCCGATGTGATCTCGGTGCAGAGCATGCTCAAGAACGCCGGTTTCGACGTGCCCGAGATCAATATGGACGCCTACATGGAGGCGCGCAAACTCACGCAGGAGTTCATCGATGAGTGGTTGGGCTATTTCATCAATCCCGGCAACAAACTCATGTCGTCGCTCCTGCTCGGTTGCGGTCTGCCCGGCGGAATGATGGGCTCGATGATGGCCGATTTGGCCGGTGTGCGCGAAGCCATCAACGCCAACCGCCAGAAGAAGGGCGAAGAACCCCTCTCGGAAGATGCCCTCTTGGTGAAGCTCTTCGACGAAGTGGCTTATGTGTGGCCGCGTGTGGGTTATCCTCCCCTCGTTACGCCCTTCAGCCAGTATGTGAAGAACATTGCTTTGATGAATCTCCTCACCGAGTCGATGGACAAACCCCGCTATTCGATGATGGACAACGCCATCTGGGGTATGATTCTCGGCAAGAGCGGTAAGTTGCCCGGCGAATTGGCGCCCGAAATTGTGGCTCTGGCCAAGGAAAAGGGCTACGAATTCAGCACCGAAGACCCGCAAACGAACTATCCCGACGAGCTCGACCGCTTCATCAAGGAGATGGAAGAGAACGGTTGGGATCGCGGTCAGGACGACGAGGAACTTTTGGAATTCGCCATGCACGAAACGCAATATCGTGACTACAAGAGCGGAGCAGCCAAGAAGCGTTTCCTCGCCGATCTCCAAGCGGCCAAGGACAAGAGCGCCGCATCCGGCCTCACCCCCGAGGAGGCCGCCGCACTTAAGCACGCGAAAGCCGACGCCATCGTGGCACCTGAAAGCGGTATCGTGCTTTGGGAAATCGGTGGCGACGCCGAAAGTGTCAAGTCCATCGAGCCTTTCATCGGAAAAGAGTACAACGAAGGCGATTTCTTCTGCTACATCGAGAACGGCTTCGGAAAGATTCTGGAAATCCCCGCAGCACTGGGCGGCAAATTGGTGGAAATCAATGCCAAACAGGGTAGCCACGTGCAGAAGGGCGATGTGATTGCCTACATCGAACGCTCGTTCCGCGACTAATCTCACCGACTGCTGTTCGACAGTCGGCATCTACAAGGGGCGAATCGAGGACAGCGGGATGTTGCTTCCCGCAGTTCGCTCGTTCTCCCGATCATTCCCTTTGACCTTCTCGCGCCCGTCGCGGTGCGAGGAGGCTCAAAGGCTTTTTAATTTCATCTTGTCGCTGCCATGCTCCACCGTTTGTTGCATTTCCGCCTGACCGTTCTGCTGACGCTGGGCATTCTGGTTGTGTGTTTGCTTCCTGTTCCCGAAACGCCGCTCGAAAACGTGCGCTTCATCGACAAGTACACGCACATCTTGCTCTTTGGCGGTTATGCGTGGGTGCTGTGGTGCGAAAGCGCCCTGTTTCGGCGCAGTGCTGTGCGCGAAGGTCGTGTGGAAACGGGTCGCCGTTCTTTCAACCGCTCGCTGCTTCTGCTCACCGTGGGCTGGCCTGTGCTGTTCGGTGGGCTGATCGAAGTGCTGCAAGCCACGCTGACGACTTGCCGTTCGGGCGATTGGCTCGATTTTCTGGCCGATGCCTTCGGAGTGTTGCTCGCACTCGCGGCGGGCATTCCCACCTATCGTTTCCTTGTGCGCTGAATAGCCTTTTTCTTTCCCCTCCATCAAAACTCCCTTGCCATGCATTTCCTTTATCTTGCCGACGACCATGCCGATTGGCTCACTTTGCGTCCGACAACTTCGGATCAAGCTGCTCCGCTCTTCGATTATGACCGACGAGAAGTGGCAAAAGGAGGCAATATGATCGGTGCGGTGCGCGAATTGGCCGTGCATTGGTGCGCAGACCGGGGAAGCGCATCCGTAAATGTGGGGGTGCTTTCACCTGCCACGGTGTTGCCCTTGGCCGAGTTTGAGGAGTCTACGGTCGAAACGGTCTATCAATTCGTTTTCGACGGGAGGCGCGCACCGAAAACGCCGCGCCGCGTGTTCTACGACATGTTGCCTTCGTCAAATGGTGTGTTGCTTTTCGGCGTAGAGGAGCGAAATTGCGCCGAGATTGAGCAGGAACTGGGCGAAGTGCATTACTTTTCGCCGTTCAGCGGTTTGTTGCAATGGATGGCCGGGCGCAAACAGACGGCCCGCCAGCGACGAATTTTTGTACACTGCCGGTCGACGCAAATTGACGTGGCCTATTTCGAGGGACACCGCATATTTGCCTTCAACACGTTCGACGTGCAAACGGCCGACGACGTTCTTTACTTCACTTGCCAGTTGGCGCGACAGTTTGATGTGGACTTTTCTGCGACGCCCTTTATCATTTGTGGGCGGCCGGACAAGATGCCGGTCGTTGCCGCATGTTTCCGTCCCTTTGTGGCGGAGGTGGAATGTGTCGATGCCGCGCCGGAATTCGATGGCCACCCGCTGACCGAATTATCTCTACTTCCATTTGAATTACTGACCAATTTATTGAACTGATGCGCATCATCACCGGAAAATACAAGGGCAAGCACTTTGAAGTTCCCCGCTCGTTCAAGGCACGCCCCACCACAGATTTCGCCAAAGAGAACCTGTTCAACGTGCTGCGTGCGTATGTTGATTTCGAAACCACGCGAGCGCTCGATTTATTTGCGGGGACAGGGAGCATCACCCTCGAACTGTTGAGCCGTGGATGTCCGGAAGTGGTGAGCGTAGAGCGCGACCGCCAACACTTTTCCTTCGTGCGAGCGGCGGTGGAACACTGCACTGCCGGCGACGATGAGGCGCATTTTCGCGTGCTCAACGCCGATGCGCTGCGCTTCATCGCTAAGAGTGCAGAAGCTTTCGACCTCGTTTTTGCCGATCCCCCCTATGCCCTGCGCGAATTGCCCGAATTGCCCGATCGCGTGATGGGAAGCCGCCTGTTGAAGCCCGGCGCTTTGTTCGTGCTTGAGCACGGAAAAGACCAAAATTTCTCGGCGCGACCCGATTTCTTGGAGCATCGCGTCTATGGTTCCGTCAACTTCTCTTTTTTCCGCAAGGCGGAAGCGAACAAATGACGGTAGGAACACTTTTCGAACAGAGCATTGCCGCAGAGTTCCCGCACGATTTCACACCCCACCAGCGAGAAGCAGTGGCAGAGATCGGGAGCTTCCTGGCCGACCCGCGCAACGACCGGGCTTTTGTGCTGCGCGGCTATGCAGGAACGGGCAAGACGTCGCTGGTATCGGCCGTGGTGCGCGTTTGGCGCAGGCTGCAGCGGCCCGTTGTCCTCTTGGCGCCGACGGGACGCGCGGCAAAAGTATTTTCGCTCCACGCCGGTATGCCGGCACACACCATCCATCGCGTCATTTACCGCCAGAAATCTTTCGAAGGTGAGGATACGCAGTTCGATCGAGGGTGGAATCCGGCGAAATCAGCCTTGTTCATCGTCGATGAAGCCTCGATGGTGGCCAACAATGGCGGAAACTGCCTCTTCGGCACGGGCCGTTTGCTTGACGACCTGATACAATATATATATAGTGGCGAGAGTTGTCGCCTGATGATGGTGGGCGACACGGCGCAGCTCCCACCTGTGGGAGAAGAAGAGAGTCCCGCACTGCAAAAGAGCATACTCGAGAGCTACGGGCTCCATGTTCGCATGTGCGAGTTGACTGATGTGGTGCGACAGGCCTCAGCTTCTGCCGTTTTGCGCAATGCCACGCGCCTGCGTTGCCAGATCGGCACGCTGTCGGGCGCACCTTTGCCGGCAGATGAGGACTTCGATCTCGATCGCTACGTGAATGCGGATGGCATGCCCCTGATCGAAGTGGCGAAAGGCACCGAGACCCAGCTCATGCCCGGCGACGAACTCATCGATGCACTCGAACAGAGTTACAGAGCGTGGGGAACTTCCGACACCATCGTGGTGACGCGCACCAACAAGCGCGCCAATATTTTCAACAACGGCATACGCTCGCGAATTTTAGAGCGGGAGGACGTGTTGGAACGCGGCGATTTGGTGATGGCGGTCAAGAACAATTACTATTGGACGGTAAAAGCCGCCGAATCGCTCCCCGAGGGAGAACGCGTGCCCATGGCTTTCATCGCCAACGGCGACACTGCCGAGGTGGTTCGTTTCAGAAATGTGCACGAAATGCACGGATTCACGTTCGCCGACGCCACCTTGCGTTTCGGCGACTACGACAATTGGGAAATGGAATGCCGCATTCTGCTCGACACCCTGCAATCGGAGGCACCGGCGCTCACGCGCGAAGAAGCGGCGCGCCTCTACGAATCGGTATATGCCGATTATGCCGACATTGCCAACAAGCGCGAGCGCATGAAAGCCATTCGACAAGATGCTTACTACAATGCGTTGCAAATCAAGTACGCTTATGCGGTGACTTGCCACAAGGCACAAGGCGGACAATGGCACGAGGTCTACGTCGATCAGGGCTATATCCCGGAAGACATGGATCCGGTGGCCTATTTGCGCTGGCTGTACACCGCTTTTACCCGCACTTCCGATAAACTTTACTTGGTCAATTGGCCAAAAGATCAAATCTACGACATCAATGATCGCAATACTGATTAACGTACTGGCTGTTTTGGTGGGAAGTGCGGTCGGCGCGCTGGCCAAACGCGGCATCACCGAGAAATACATCACCGTGCTCAACACCGCCATGGGCTTGGCCGCTTTGGTACTGGGCGTCAATGTGGCGCTGACCAACATGCCCAAGAGCCATTTCCCCGCCTTATTCATCTTCTGTTTGGCTTTGGGCGGACTGTTGGGTACCGTGCTTCGTCTCGATGAGCGCATGCAGGAAGCCACACGTCGCGTGTCGAAGACCGGAAGCAACCTCACCGAAGGCATCACCACAGCCGTCTTGTTCTGCTGTGTCGGCACGCTCTCCATGATGGGCCCCGTTTTGGCCGCACTCAAGGGCGATAACACCTACTTGATGACGGCCGCCACGCTCAATTTGGTGACCATGATCGTCGTTGCCTCCAGTTATGGCTTTTGGGTCTGCATCACCGGCTTGTTTGTCTTCGTCTGGCAGGGTGGAATTTACGGGATAGCCAAGCTCTCTGCGGGATTTATCTCCGATGCCTTGATCTCCGAAGTCTCCATTGTGGGCGGTGTGCTCATCGCTGCGGCGGGGCTTGGCGTGATGAACATCAAGGATTGTAAGACCATCAACCTATTACCGGCTCTACTCATGCCGATGCTCTATTTCTTGTGCGCGCATTTCTTGGGTTTCTGACCCGCTGCCGGTGGCCACATCGTGTGTTTTTTGACAACGTTGCTTTGTTGCCTGCTGATTTGTGACTAACTTTGTCCTATTCATTAAAGATTCGAATCATAACGCCTCTCATTTCGCTCCTTATGTCCCTTCGCTATATTCTTCCTTTCTTCTTTTCTCTCGTGGGTTTCCTCACAGCAGCCGCACAACCCAAGGCACGTTATTTGACTCCCAAAGTAGAGTTGGGTAATGTCATGTGGAAAGTGCCGGCCCTGGCGCACTTTGAAATTCGCAACACCGGCAATCAGCCATTGTTGGTGACGGGCGTCTACACAGACTGCGCCTGCACAGTGGCCGCATGGGACAAGCAACCGATTGCCCCCGGCGCCACCACGACACTCACCGTGACGCTCGATGCGGAAACCCTGGGCACGTTCGACAAGTCGGTGTATGTCACGACCAACGCCGAGAATGTTGCACGCCGCCTGCGCTTTTCGGGGAAAGTGATGCAGAAAGTTATCAACTATGATCGTGACTTTCCCCATAAGATCGGAGATATCCGCCTCTCGGCCGAGAATCTTGAGTTCGACGACGTGAAGCGAGGCGAAAAACCGCAGGTGACGCTCTTTTTGCTCAACACCGGCAAGAAAGATTACGCCCCCGAGTTGCTCCACCTGCCCAATTACCTCACGGCCAAAGCCGAACCGGCGACCATTCGCCCCGGTCGTGTCGGCAAACTGGTGGTCACACTCAAAAGTAACCTCTTGCACGGCCTGGGACTCACCCAATCCAGTGTGTATCTTTCGCGTTTTGCCGGCGACCGCGTGAACAAAGACAATGAACTCGGGATCTCGGTGACACTCCTCCCGAACTTCACGGCTGCGGAACTCAGTTCGCCGCAAGCTCCTCTCGCAGAAATGGCAACAGACGTAGACTTGGGCGCGTTCAACGGGAAGTCGAAACTCAAAGGCATCGTTCTCTTGGCCAACAAGGGGCAATCGCCTCTGGAAATTAAGATGCTGCAGGTCTACAATCCCGGCCTTTCCGTTTCGCTCCCCAAAACAACGTTGCGTCCCGGGGAGACTACAGAAATGAAGATCGTCGTTTCCACAGCGGTAGACCGCTTCCGCGGTAGCCGAAAAGTCCTGTTGATCACCAATGATCCCCGTCATCCGAAGATTTTGGTGAATGTGACCACAAAAAAGTAGCGCATTCCTTTTGTGTGTTGGCAGGAATGCTTATCTTTGCACCATCAAAACGAGCATAGCTCGCGAGGAGTCTCTTTCGGACTCCAAGAAATCGGAAAGTAGCGCAGTTGGTAGCGCACTACGTTCGGGACGTAGGGGTCGGGC
>ERZ773051.22-NODE-22-length-136117-cov-8.861813_pt1 | contig 136117 bp, 116 predicted proteins | sample MGYA00580631_ERZ773051 | MGnify/ENA primary metagenome ERZ773051 (study PRJEB29015, sample SAMEA2738137) | human oral metagenome | biome: human oral; feature: human-associated habitat; material: saliva | place: China | collected 2204 ... | reverse complement strand
CTTTTAGGGTTATACCCTAAGAGCAAACCACCCGCTACGCGGGTGGTCATGATTTGAATGAAATGCTTGAAGCTCTTTGATTACCTTTGGCGCTGCCAACTTGGCGCCGCTAGACTGACGTTAAGTTGGTGTCGTCATAATAGCGCTGCCAGAGTAACGCTGCCAAAATGACGCCAAGTTGATAATGCCGGAACAGCGCTGCCAAACTTGCAGCAAGTATGGCTATATTCACCAAACTTGCTGCAAGTATGGCTAGTTTTGCCACATTTGCTGCAAGTTTGGTTAACTCAAGACCAACTTGGCGCAATTCCGGCAGCACTACAAAGGGGTGAGCGATAAAAGTGTAGACGACAAGAGAATGGCGATAAAAGCGTGAGCGACAATAAGGGCTTTACAACCTGCCTGCCTCGTGGTCGCGTACGGCAGCCTTAAAGACGGCGGCGTCAGTTTTCCAAGGTACGCGTTTGCCGCAGATACTTTGGAAATCTTCGTCTCCCTTGGCGAGAAGATACACGATGCTTGGACGTGCATCGGCGTAGGCAAGACGTACGGCCTGACGAATGGCTTCCTCACGATCAAGGATAATCTCATACGATGTTCCTTTAGGCGTGGCTGCGGCCATCTCGGCGCAGATCTCTGCCGGATCGTCAAAAGCAGGGTCTTCGGTCGTATAAATGAGATGGTCGGCCCATTTGGACCCTTCTTCCGGAAGATCGCGGCGCCGCTCCTGTGCCTTGCCGCCGACAGCCCCCAAAACAACATATCGGCCATAGTTAGGGAATTCCTGTGAGGATGACGAGAAGAGCTTCTGGTAGGCAAGGCGATTGTGTGCATAGTCAACGAGAGCCGTGACCTTGCGATCCTTGGTGGGGATAAGCTCCATCCGACCGGACACGTGCGTATTGAGCAGAGGGTACTGGAGCTTCTCGCCAGAAAATCCAAGCAAGCTAGCAACGGTGATGGCAGCAAGAGCATTATCGACGTTAAAGAGGCCAGGCATGGGAATGGAAAGAAACCCAGTCCACGTGGGAGTATGAGCGCGGAAGGAAACGACGCCATATTCGGATGAAATATCATCTGCCCAAACGTCCGCTTTGGGGTTAGTGGCAGAGAATGTGCAGACGCGCTGACAACACTCGGGATTGCGCTCGTGAGCTGCGCGAACGTGTGCCATGACGTCTTCATAATGTTCAGTGTCTCGGTTGATGACAGCCGTCTTTGCCATATCAAAGATTTTCATTTTGCTGGCAAAATAATCCTCAAAGGTGGGATGCTCAACAGGGGATATATGATCTCTTCCAATGTTGAGAAAAACAGCAATATCCAGATGGAGACCATAGGTGCGGTCGTATTTGAGCGCCTGGCTTGAGACTTCCATTGCCATATACGTGAGGCCGCATTTTTGCGCGTTTGCAAGGTGGCGCCAGAGTTCAGGGGCTTCGGGCGTTGTATTGTCGGGCTTTCCATGTTCGATGCCGTCAAAGACTTCAATGGAACCCATAACGGCGGCCTTTTCGTAGGGCTCATCGCCGTCAAGTATGGCGCGCAACATGCATGCAGTCGTAGATTTACCCTTGGTGCCGGTGATGCCGATCATGGTGAGGTTGTGATCAGGGTGTCCCGTAACATATGCTGAAGCTTCTGCCATGGCGCGTCGCAAGTTTGCATCGGTTGCGATAAGCGCCGGTACGGTAGGTGCGATTGCCTCAAGCTCGGTGGCGTGAGATTCTGCGCAAAGGTATGCTACGGCTCCCGCCTCAAGGGCGCTTTTTAAGAACTCCGACTTAAATGCAGCACCTTTGCAGACAAACACATGACCCGGCTCAATGATGCGAGAATCATGGTCAATGCCGTATAGCGCTATTGTGGCGGCATCCTCACAGTGCTTGGAGCGCACCAAAAGGTTTTTCTCGGCAAGGTATGAAATGAGCCCTGATAGATAAAGCGTCATGTGCAGAAACTCCCGTCGGCGGTGCTTTGGTAGACACAAAAACTTACTTTCAATGAAAGTATACCGCCGGTTTGATAATGACGCGCGCGCAAGCCTGAAGCTGTGGTAAACTGCTCAAGTCACGGGCGATTGGCGCAGCGGCTAGCGCAGGTGCTTTACACGCACAAGGTCGGGGGTTCAAATCCCTCATCGCCCACCAGAAAAACCGGCGCGGTTCTCGAGTATTCGACTGCTTGAGTGCCGCGTTTTGTAATTATAGAGGGAGCTCACATGGCTGATACGGGAATTGACGTCTCCGCGCTTGATCCTGAGCGCACAATCGTGGTGGCAACGGGCAATGCGCATAAACTGGTTGAAATTGAGGCTATTCTCTCAAGCGTCATGCCGCGTGTAACCTTTGTTGCTCTCGGCGAACTTGGTGATTTTCCGGAGCCTGAGGAAACAGGGACTAATTTTCGCGACAATGCACTGATAAAGGCGCTGGCGGCACTCGATGAAACACCTTTTTTTGCGGCCATTGCGGATGATTCGGGATTGTGTGTCGATGCGTTGAATGGTGCTCCGGGAATCTATTCTGCCCGCTATGCCGGAGAGCATGGAAATGATGCCAAAAACAACGCTAAGCTACTCGAAGAGCTCAAGGATGTGCCAAGGGAAGATCGTACGGCGCGCTTTCACTCTACCGTGGCGCTTGTGTACAGAGACGGAAACGTGCTTGTTGGTGAAGGGGATTGTGAAGGATCTATAGATTTTACGCCTCGTGGCGAGAATGGCTTTGGGTATGATCCGCTCTTTTTGCCGCAAGACGCTCCGGGAAAAACTATGGCAGAACTTGCCCCTGAACAAAAGAATGCCATCTCTCACCGATTTCATGCACTTCAAGCCCTTGCGTTCCAAATCAAGGGGTAACATAAAGCACTGAGCGTGTAGTGTCCGACACGGCGTTGAGTACGCGTGAGCAGCACGTGCTGGTTCGAGTATATAGCAGGAGGTTTTCATGAGAATTGTCCGTACACGGGACTACGATGATATGAGTCGCAAGGCAGCGAATGTCATTTCTGCGAAGATTATTTTGGAGCCGGAGTGTGTGCTTGGCCTAGCCACCGGCTCAACCCCCATTGGTACGTATCGCCAGCTTGCCGAGTGGAACAAAAAGGGTGACTTGGACTTCTCGCAGGTAAGTACCTATAACTTGGATGAGTATCGAGGACTTTCTCACGACGACCCTCAGAGCTATCACTACTTTATGAGGGAGAACCTTTTTGACTTGGTCAACATTGATATCGCCAACACGCATGTGCCCGACGGTTCGAACCCCGATGTGGAGGCTGCGTGCCACGAGTACGATACGATGGTTGCCCAGGCAGGGTATCCGGATTTGCAGCTTTTGGGTATTGGCCATAACGGGCACATCGGTTTCAATGAACCTGCCGATTATTTCTCCAAGGGCACCCATTGTGTCGATTTAACCGAGAGCACCATCAAGGCAAATAGCCGCCTTTTTGAGCGGGAAGAGGATGTACCCCGCCAGGCATACACTATGGGCGTTCAAACCATTATGTTTGCCCGGGCGATTCTTATCCTTGCTTCAGGGGAAGACAAAGCGCAGGCGGTATATAACATGTGCTACGGGCATGTAACACCGCAATGCCCCGCTTCCATCCTGCAGCTCCATCATAACTGTACCGTCATTGCCGACGAAGCCGCACTTTCGCTTTGCCCGGTTGAGTAGTGCACGTGAGCATAGCTGTTTCTGTAAGAGGCAGGTAGTGATGAGTCGCACTTCTCGCCACACGCTTTTTGCAGGTGTTGTTATGTAGCTCTTGAGATTACCCCTTAAAGTTCGTATGATAGATACTTGGAAAAGTTGTCTATATGCGAATTGTTACGTGTTGGAGGCCAGATGGAAAACGAGATTCCACCAGTTAATCGTGTTGATGAGATTCACGAGAAGCTGAGCGCTCTCCAGGGTCAAAAGGTCAAAGTTAAAGCAAATATGGGTCGTTCGCGCGTTGTTGAGCGCACGGGTGTGTTGGTGCAGGTCCATCCAAGTCTTTTTATTGTTGAGGTGGGTGAGCGTCGCGGGCGTACCGCGCGTCAGTCATACCAGTATGTGGACGTATTAACCGGGACGGTTGAGCTGTTTGACATTGAATCCGGCGAGCGTCTTTTTGACTTTGCGTTCGAGGAATAACAGCAGGTCGGATGCGCCCATGCGAGGACGCCAGATTGTACAAACTCCCTGTAAGGTTAATCTTCACCTGGGGATTCATGCTGAAAAAGACAGTCGAGGGTATCACCGCGTTGATTCCGTTATGGTTCCCGTGGGACTTTATAATACCATTACCGTTGAAGATGCGCCTCAGCTGATAATTACGCATACCCCTGCTCTTGATATAGCGGGCGAGAAGACCGCGGTATGGAAAGCGGCTACTATGCTGGCCGCAGAACTCGGATGTCAGCCGAATGTTGCCATAACGGTTGAAAATACGATTCCTGACCAGGCGGGACTCGGGGGATCGTCAGCAGATGCCGCCGCTACCTTACGAGCGTTGGCAAAGCGATGGGGTATAGATGCGTTGGACCCGAGGGTTGTAGCCGTTGCGCGTCGGGTGGGTGCTGACGTAGCGTTCTTCTTGCATCCCGTGCCGTCGCTTTTGCTTGGTGCAGGCGATACGCTGGAAGAAACGTTTGATGAGTTTGCGGGGATGCCCCTTGCGCTGGTACTCCCCAAGACAGAGGGAGTCTCAACCTCGGAAGCCTACGATACCTTTGATGCAGCGCCAACTCAACCACGTGATTACGGAGAGCTTTGTGCGCTGTTGCGATCCGGCGTAACGGAAGCAAAGTACTCCCAGGTGGCGGACCTTTTGTATAACAATCTTGCCACTGCCGCAAAAACGCTCTGTCCTGAAGTGGCGGAAATTGAGAAGTGGCTTTGTGCCCAAGCGGGCGTTTTAGGTGCCATGGTCTCAGGCTCGGGGAGCTGCTCGTTTGCCATTTGTTCTTCAAATGATGAGGCGGCACGAGTGGTACAGGAAGCACAAAAATTGCATGGGTGGCGTGCTTTTGCAACAAAGACCGTTGGTTTTGACGGCTAAATCTGCTAGAGTTTTCTCTTGCAACGGGTTGTGGCTCAGCTTGGTAGAGCGCTCGGTTCGGGACCGAGAGGTCGCTGGTTCAAATCCAGTCAACCCGACCATGAAAGTGATATAGGACTGTATTGAAATGATTTCAATACAGTCCTATTTTCGGTTTTGAGTCGCTTCTTTTTATAAAGTTACTGGGAAAACTACTACTAATTTCCCCAGACCTTCTCGGCAATTCGCTTAACGTGAGCAAGTTTTGCCCACTGCTCGTCTTCAGTCATTACGTTGCCTTCCTCCGTTGAAGAAAAGCCGCATTGCGTTGAAAGACGGAGTTGCTCAAGCGGAAGGTACTTCTCGGCTTCGTGGATGCGGGCGATAATAGCATTTTCATCCTCAAGTTCAGGGAATTTTGAAGTGAGAAGCCCAAGCACGACGATGCGGTTTCCGGCATGCGCTAAAGGCGCAAAATCACCCGAGCGATCGGAATCATATTCAAGGAAGAACCCGTCGTAGTTTGCCTGAAAGAGGATTTCTGCAACGGGGTCATAGCCGCCTGAAGAAAACCACGTTGAGCGGAAATTACCTCGGCAAATATGTGTGGTGATAGTCATGTCGGCGGGCTTAGACGCAAGAATCCGATTGATGCAGTCAACGTAGTCGTGTGCAACTTTATTGAGGTCAATGCCTAAGGCTTCATAGGCAGCGCGCTTCTCGACGTCGCAGAACTCGCCCCAGCTGGTGTCATCGAACTGCAGGTAGCGGCAGCCAAGGTTATAAAAGGCACGGATGGCATCTTGATACGTCTCGACAATGTCGTCATAGAGGTTGCTCTCGTCTTGATAGCGCTCGATAGGACGGTAACTCTCTTTGCCGCGAATGCAGGGAATCAGATGCAGCATCGATGGGGAGGGTATGGTCTGCTTAACGAGGTGATTACCGGTGATTTCCTGCAGCTTTCTGAAGTGTTCGAGAAAAGGATGTTCCCCGAAGGCAATTTTTCCCGTAAACTCCAGTTGAGCTCCCTTGGGTTTTGGACCTTTGAACTCAACAGACCAATGTGCCGTATCAACATGTTCAACATTCCGGAGTTCCTCAAGAAAGTCCAGGTGCCACATGGTACGGCGAAACTCACCGTCGGTAACGGCCTTGAGACCGATTTCCTTTTCTTTATGGACAAGTTCGGAAATGGCCCTGTCTTCCGTTGCGGTGAGTTCCTCACGGGAAATACGACCTGCTGCAAAGTTGGCGCGCGCCTCTTTGAGGTACGCGGGGCGCAAGAAACTGCCGACGATATCAAAGGTAAACGGAGGTGTTTTAAGATTCGACATGGATACCCTTTCTGGTCACAAATGAGTGGTACCGCTATGATGGCACGTCGCTTGTCTGTACGGGCGATTGCGGGTGAGTTGCAACCAAAAGGAAATAATCGCGCGGGAGTGCCACGGGCAAGAGTACTGTGTACAGAAATGCCATGCGCAAGGGCAATACGCGCGAGAGCGCCACGTGAAGAGCACTACGCACAAAAGAACGTCCCGAGAAGATCGACTGTGCGATTTTCGGGACGTTCTCGATTCTATGAGGCTTCTGCCAAGAACTCTCATCGGGACGGCTCTTATGAGCTACTTTCCGTATGTGTAGAAACCCTTACCGGCATTAATGCCAAGCTCTCCGGCATCAATCTTTTCTTTCAGCAGCGTAACGATACGATTTTCAATGGTACCTTCCTGCTGCGCCTTAGGATTGAGCATTCCTACGTTGTAGGCGGTGGTGAGGCCGATAATGTCCAGGATCCTGAATGGTCCTGCAGGTGCACCCGTACCAATCATCCAAGCTCGGTCGATGTCTTCAGGCGATCCTACGCCACCGGCCCAAAGACCCTCTGCGGCTGACAAGAAGGGGACAAGCATCGAATTGAGAAGGTAACCCGGCTGCTCTTTGAGAACCTTAACGGGGATCATGCGGATACTTGCAGCAAAGGCGACAACGAGGTCGAAGTTCTCCTGTGCGGTACCGGCGTGCCCCATTACCTCAGCGAGTGGATTTTTCCAAATTTCATTGGCAAAGTGGAGTGCGAGGTACTTCTCGGAGCGGCCCGTGTGCTCAGCGAACATACTTGGAATCATGGTTGAGCTGTTGGTGGCGATAACCGTCTTCTCCGGCAAGTGCTTTGCCAGCTCGCTATAAAATGCAATCTTCTGCTTGGGCTCTTCGGCAACGGATTCAATGACAAAGTCCGCATCGTTGAACGCCTCATCCCAGTCGGTAGTGAGCTTGAGATGCGCGTATGCCTCTTCGACGCGACCTTTGAGTTCGTCGAGCTTCTCGGCTGTAATATCCTCTTTGGTAATAAGACCGTAGGCATATGCTTTGGGGTTGGTTTTGAGCGCCTCAAGGGTGTTCAGATAAATCTCTTTCAAACGGTCAATCTTGGGTTGCGCGCGACCGATTGAAGCATCGGTGCGGAGCCAAATAGTAGTGTCGTATCCGCTATAGGCAATTTGAAATGCAATTTGGCTGCCTAAGACGCCGCCGCCCGCAACGGTTACATTTTTTACTTGCGAAATATCCATTGAACTATCCTCTCTCCTTTAATGAGGAATGAATACATGCATCGTCATATACCCGTCGTGAGGGGATTAAGTCGGTCGGAGAAGAGCTATTCCGCAGACGTTATATAAATAAGCGTGAGTGGTAGATTGCGAAAGCCCTATTGCTTTTTACTCGTGAGCGCGCAACACTAGTGTATGAGTTTTCCTAGACTAACTTATGTGGTATGTCTTTGAGAAGTTACTGCAAGAGTAGTCATCCAAAATAAGATATTCATGTGCTGTTCTATGGTCTGTACAGGAGGATTATATGGAAAAACAAGGGTCCGAACAACAGGAAGAGTTGCGCGGCTCTCAAGAGAAACGAACCCAACAGCCTCAAGCAAATCCCGTTGCGGTACTGCTTGAGTGGTCCGGTAAAAAAGGGACATACGCCCTTTCGGTTCTTCTCGCCATCATTGGTGTTGCCGGTGGTATGGTTCCTTATTTTGCTGCCGGAAATATGGTTATCGGTATCTTTAATGCGGTACGAGATTGGTCGTTTTACGTGCAGTGGGCTTGTATTGCAGCAGTAAGCTATGCGGTACAGATTATCTTCCATCATCTCTCAACGACGGTTTCACATATCGCAACGTTTGCGACCATTGCCAACCTTCGTATCCGTCTTGCACAAAAGCTTACCCATATCCCCATGGGATATGTGCTTGATACACCGTCTGGCACACTTAAACGTCTCCTTGTTGAAAAGGTTGACAGTATTGAGACCACACTTGCCCACGCGGTTCCCGAGCTAACCTCAAATATTACGGTTGTAATTGCAATTTTTATATATTTGGGCGTTCTTGACTGGCGACTTGCCCTCGCAACGCTCCTTACTATCTTTGTGGGTCTTGCCTGTATGGCAGGCATGATGAAAGACTATGAGGTGTGGTACCAAAATACCATTACAACAGGTAAAGAGATGAATAATACCTCGGTCGAGTATGTTTCGGGTATCGAGGTAATCAAAGCGTTTGGTCAATCTGCCAGCTCATACGAGAAGTTCTCAAAAGCGGTCTATGCATCCGCGCATGCCTTTATTGACTGGATGAGCCACTGTCAAATTTGGCAGGATGCAATGCTTTCCATTGCGCCTGCAACTCTCGTGGTGGTCCTTCCCTTGGGCTGCCTTTTTGTAATGCAGGGTTCGCTTGAACCTGCGACATTGGTTATGTGCGCGGTACTGTCGCTCGGTGCCTTTCAACCCTTGTATGCAGCCATGAGTTTTGGAGATTCGCTTGCTCAGGTGGGAACGATTGTTGAAGAGATTTCGGAAGTCCTGAACTATCCGGACCAAAAGCGTGCCGAGAAGCCCGGTGTTCTTGAAGGTACAGACATCAAACTCAAAGACGTTCATTTTGCCTACGATGCTAACGAGGTCATTCACGGCGTTGACCTTACCATCAACTCTGGCCAGGTAACGGCATTTGTCGGTCCAAGTGGTTCGGGTAAATCCACCCTTGCAAGGCTTGTTGCGGGCTTTTGGGATCCGACGTCAGGATCGGTTTCAATCGGCGGAAAAGATATCTGTCAGCTGTGTCCGTCTCAGCTTGCCGATCTTGTCGCCTATGTCGATCAAGACAGTTATCTCTTTGACGACACCATTATGGAAAACATCCGGATGGGTCGCAAAGACGCCACGGATGAAGAGGTTATTGCCTGTGCGAAAGCGTCCGGTTGCCATAATTTTATACATTCGCTTCCCGCGGGTTATCAAACGGTGGTCGGTGGTTCAGGTGGGCACCTGTCCGGCGGTGAGCGCCAGCGTGTGGCCATTGCTCGCGCCATGCTTAAAGACGCCCCGATTATTTTGCTTGATGAGGCCACGGCCTACGCCGATCCGGAGTCCGAGGCAGAAGTCGAATCTGCGGTGGCAAAACTTGTGGCGGGCAAGACCTTGGTGGTTATCGCGCATCGCCTTTCAACGGTACAAAATGCCGACAAGATCGTAGTTGTCAATAACGGGACCATTGAAGCTGAGGGTACACACAACCGGCTTATGGATACCTGTCCGCTGTATGCGCGTATGTACCGCGCTCATATCGGCGCACTCGACGAGGCTTAAGAAAGGAGCCGACAATGCTTTCTGTATTGAAAATGTATTTCCAGTTCGGAGACACATATCGCGACAAGCTCCTCAAGGGCCTCTTGTTTACACTTCTGACCTGTATGTTTGAGGGTCTGCAAATTACGGCGCTTTGGATCGTATTCAGTGCGCTCACAGCAAATACGCTGTCGAGTCAGACGGCTCTGATTGCGTTAGGGGTTATGCTTGTAAGTATTGCGGGGACGTTTGTATGCTCCCATTTTAAGAGTGAGAATTTTTGCGACGCCAACTTTAGTATGGCCGGTCGGAAGCGAACAGAAGTGGGAGATACGCTGCGTCATCTGCCCATGGGTTACTTTAACGAGAATAGCCTCGGCGAAGTAACGTCCGTCATGACCAATCAGCTGGACGTCATGCAAAACCTCGGTGGTCTTCTGTACATGACCATTGTTGGTGGCCTCGCGTTTTCCTGCATCATTGTTGTATTCTTGCTCTTCTTGGACATACGTCTTGGCATTATATGTGCCCTCACGTTGGTTCTTTTTTGTGCGAGCATGGAGCTTTTGCAAAGATATGTACGTACGACTGCAAGTAAGCTTACGGAAGCCAACACAAAACTTGTCGGTGCCGTTCTTGAGTACGTTCGCGGTATCAGCGTGGTTCGTGCGTTTTCGCTTGTTGATGATGCGGAAGGAAAGTTTTCGCAAACCGTTGACGATTGCCGGGATCAGGCTTTGGCGCTTGAATTTAAGGCACTGCGTTTTTCTATTCTGCAGATGGTCGTTTCCAAAGCAACAAGCGTTGCGATGTGTTTGATTGCGGTGGGTCTGTGGTTGTCGGGAAGTCTTGATACTGCCATCTGTCTTACGGTTGTGGTGATGTCGTTTATGATGTTCAGCCGCCTTGAGGCTGCCGGTCGTTTCTCGGCAATCCTTCGTAATATTGAGCTTGCCATGGAACAAACCAACGCGCTTCTCGCCACGCCTCCCATGAACGAAGGTGCGGGTGTCGAGAAGGCCGATGCCTTTGACATAGAAGTTTCCGACGTTACGTTTGGCTATGACGACAGGTGCGTGCTTGACAGTGTGAGCCTTTCCATTCCCGCAGGTAGTTCATGTGCCATTGTGGGACCAAGCGGATCCGGCAAAACAACGCTTGTGCGTCTGATTGAGCGCTTTTGGGACGTGGATTCCGGTACGGTTACTTTGGGCGGCCGCGATGTGCGCGATTATAAGGTTGACTCGCTGCTGCAGAATTTTTCTACGGTTTTCCAGGGCGTATTTCTTTTTGACGATACCATTGAAAATAACATCAAGTTCGGAAGCCCCGAAGCAACGCATGATCAAGTGGTGGACGCTGCCGGCCGGGCCTGTTGTGAGGAGTTTATTCAGGCGCTGCCAAACGGCTATGACACGCGATTGGGTGAGAGCGGCTCTTCACTTTCCGGCGGTGAGCGCCAGCGTCTCTCCATTGCACGCGCCATTTTGAAAGATGCGCCCATCGTGGTTTTGGATGAGGCAACGGCTAATGTCGATCCTGAAAATGAGCTTGAGTTACAACACGCCATTTCGGAGCTTACGAAGTCAAAGACGGTCATTATGATTGCGCATCGCTTGAAGACCGTGCGCAATGCCGATCAAATTCTCGTGCTTGATAAGGGTTGTATTGTTCAGCGCGGAACACATGAATCACTTATGGCAGAAGGCGGGCTTTATGCCGACTTCGTAAACATGCGCGAGAAGACCGTCGGCTGGAAGATTGCTTAAAGATTAGTACGAAAGCAAGAGCTTATCGACACGATGCCTGCAGACGGTCTACGTTTGCAGGCATCGATTTTCATGTATTGGAAGCGGCCACCCCCGTGGATGCCTTCGTTATAAAAGCGACCCTTTCCTGCGTACATAGAGCGCTTTCACGATGCTGATAAGAACAAGATATCCCAGCATAAGGGCCAAAAGCCATCCAAAGAAGCTCACGGGCAGGCCAATGAGTCCAAGAGCTTCAGAAACCTTGGGAAGATAGGGAAGGACGCTCACTGCGGCAATGCCGGCAACCGTGAGTATCATAAGTGCCGCTGACGGACGGCTTTGAATAAATGGCAGCTTTTCGGTACGAAGAGCATGTAGGACAAAAGTCTGGGTCCACATGGACTCAACAAACCAGCCCGTCTGGAACGCTGCGATAAAGAGCGTCTGCCCTGTAGTGTTTCCGGCTGCCGCAAGCTCTGCCCACGTACCGCCTGCAATGGCAGGAGAAATAACAAAAAACATCAGAGCAAAGGTAAGTACGTCAAAAAGGGAGCTGACCGGCCCAATCCAAAGCATGAATCCCGTGATGGAGCGAGCATCCCAGGAGCGGGGACGTGCCAAAAAGCTTCCGTCGACTGTATCCCAAGGGATTGCGATGCAGGTAAGGGTATACGCAAGTCCCAAAAGAAGAAGCTGTAAGGCGGACATGGGCAAAAACGGGAGCAAAACGCTGGCGACCATAACGGAAAGCACGTTGCCAAAATTTGAGCTGGCGGTTGCTTTGATGTACTTGATGGTGTTGCCATACGTGCGCCGACCTTCTTCAACACCACGTTCAAGAACGAGCAGATCTTTTTGCAGCAAAATGATATCGGCAGATTCTTTTGCCACGTCAACTGCGGTGTCAACGGAGATTCCCACATCGGAGGCGCGCATGGCGGCCGCGTCATTGATGCCGTCGCCCATAAACCCGACAACGTGGGAGTTTTTACGCAAAGCCTCAACGACACGGGCCTTTTGCATGGGTGAAAGCTTTGCAAAGAGCTGTGTTTGTTCTACGCGTTTGCGCAAAGCATCTTCGGAAAGGTTTTCAACTTCCTCTCCCAAAAGAAGTGCGTCAACGGTGATGCCCACTTTTTTGCAAACGGCAGCGGCAACGCCTTCATTGTCCCCGGTAAGTACTTTGACGCAGACACCCTTCTCGCCAAGTTTTTTGATTGCTTCTGCAGCGCTTGCTTTGGGAGGATCAAGAAATGCCAGGTAGCCAATAAGCGTCATATCGGCTTCATCATCAACGCCAAACTCGCCGACGGGCCGAGGATTGTCTTTCTGGGCTACGGCCACAACACGCATGCCCTCACGGTTAAGGTCGTGCACACGACGTAGCACATCTTGACGCTGTGCTTGCGTGAGTGGAGAAATATGGGTCTTAAAATTGACAGACGTGCATACGGCAAGAACCTCTTCAACGGCACCTTTAGTAATCATGTGGGTGTTGTTTGTGATGTCTGCCACCACGACGCTCATACGCCGCCGCTCAAAATCAAAGGGAACTTCGTCAACTTTGGTGTAAGAATTGATTAAGTTATTGATGTCAGTAAGTTGTCCGGTGGCGTTAATGATTGCCGAATCAATGAGATTGCGGAGTCCCGTCTGAAAATAGCTATTCAAAAAGGCATAGCGCAAAACATACTCGTCCTCTTCGCCAAGGACATTGAGATGCCTCTCAAGGATTACCTCATCTGCGGTAATGGTGCCTGTTTTATCGGTACATAAAATATCAATGGCACCGAGATTTTGAATGGCAGACGGTGTTTTAACAATAACGTCTTGTTTGGCCATTTGCGTAGCACCGCGAGAAAGACAGGTGGTAACAATAACGGGCAGCATCTGCGGGGTAATTCCGACGGCAACGGAGACGCTAAAAAGCAAAGCATCCAGCCATGCACCCTTCATAGTGCCATTGACAATAAATACAATGGGGCACATAACCAGCATAAATGTGACCAAAACCTTTGAGACCGACGCAAGACCAACATCAAAGCTTGTTTTGGTTGCCGGCTGCCGAAGGAGGGCAGACATACGACCCACATACGTGTCGTCGCCTGTTGCGACAACTACGGCGGTGGCGCTGCCCGACTGTACCGTGGTTCCTGCAAAGAGAAGATTTGTGCATTCGGAAAGCGAAAGTGGATAGCGCGTTCCGTCGGCTCTGCGACGTGCGTGAACAACCGTTGGAAACTTCTCTACGGGCTCGGATTCTCCGGTCAGGGCTGTTTCGTTGACGAAAAGATCTTTTGCATCGAGTACACGACAGTCAGCAGGTACCATATCTCCGCTGGCGAGAAGCACTAAATCTCCAACAACCACATCCGCAAACGGAATTTCTTTGTCGAAGGACGAATCGGCGCTGGGTGTGTCAGCGGTGCCGGTAGGGGCGTTGGATGTACCAACGGCGCTGGTAGAGGCATGGGATGCACTGTCGGTGGCGGCATCGGTATGGGGTACGCTGTCGGTGGCGGTATGGGACGCACCATCAGTAGCGGCGTTGTCATGAGGAGTTTCGGTATGGAGAACTTCAAAATCATCAAAGTTGATTGGACGACGTCTAACCCGTGTGGTGGCAGTGACCATCTGTAAGAGTGCTGCGGCGGCAGAAGCTCCTCTTGAGCTCTGCACAAAATCAATGATGCCCGAGATAAGCACCATAATTGCGATGATGATAACGGTCGTGGGATCTTGCTCGCCAGAGGGCGCAAGCACAACGTTGGTAATATATGAAATTGCAGCGAGTGCAAGCAAAATGAGCGTAAAGGGGCTTGCAAAGCACTTCAAAAAGCGAATAACCGTAGGATCCTCAACGGTTTCAGAGACTGCATTAGGACCATTGAGATCAAGCTTTGCCTGTGCAATATCAATTGGTAGACCGCCCGCATACGCGCGTGCCTTTCGACAAACGCTTTGTTCCGAATGAGTGGCAGCAAAACCAAGCAGCGCACCGAGGTCGCCGCGGTCGAGGGTACGGTTTGTTTGATTTTGAATCGCGCGCCTTGTTTTAGCCATTGCGCACCTCTGTTTCAAAAAATTGTGTCATGTGTACTGACACTGACTGGCAGATGCGAGAATGTGGCGCGGAGTGGATTGTCCCTATTCGCAGTGCTTAGATGGCGAGAAAAACGCTGTTGCTGAGGTACTTTAGAGCGCACAGTAAACACGGCGGATATGGACAATTTTCCGCCCAAATACAATAACTTCGACTGTGATCAGACATAAAGCACCTCCTTGTACAGGGGTTTAAAAGTCACACAAAAAGGCGAGAAGACATTACGAAAATGTTCTTCTCGCCTGTAGCGTAGCGAGATACTGCTGAAAGGTCAAGAGCTTCATGTGCGAACGGTCTATTCTGTACAGTTACGTGCAGGTGTAACCGTTTACAGCGCAGATCCTACCATAGGGCAAAAACTTGTATCCAAAGCGATTATCCTCTGAAAACCTATGTGAGTATGAGATAAAAGTTCTCAAATAAGCCGTATCTTTAGAGAAGGTGGAAACACGAAGTGCCTTGGAATTTCAATATATCCCGAGAAGAGCACGAAAGAGGAAATTGTTCCTAGTCCTTCTTTTTCAAGACACTAAGAACACTGATGACAGCGTGGTAGAGGAGTGCAGAAAGAGGCCAGATGATCCAGCTCCTACCCCAGTCATAGGTAATAAAGCTATAGCCAAGATACATGAGTGTGATAACTACATAGTATGCTTGCGTATATTGCTTATACTGAGCGTGGATAGACTTTTGTTTATTTTTGGAGATTTTCTCGCTATTTGAATAGTCTTCTTCTTGGAGAAGAACATTGTAGCTATTTTTAACAATGCCAGAATTAATGAGTAAAAAGACTCCAAAAGCAACCATTAACATGGCAATAAAAAATCCTATTGAGAAGTAAAGACCATCTTTAAAATATGATGCGATAGTAAAGGGGATAGAACTCAAGATAGTGAGACACACTCCGGCAGCTTGCTGAAAAGAGCGCAGGGACTTTGTAGATTCAGAGCGTCGCTTAACAGCTGCCTCAACACCATATTGCAGATCAAGGGCATTTTCTTTAAGTTCTTTGAATGGTGAAAGTTTTACGTTCTGTAAAATCAGAAGGCCTACACCAGCTGCAATGCAGAGCATCATAATAGAAACACCTATGATGTTAAGAAGACTGGACGTATCGAGCGTGCCTGAATTAATAAACGTGAGGTTAAAATCTGTTTGAGTTTTTCCATAGGTGGTAAGCGACACAAGAATCGCAGGACCTAAGATAAAGAGCATAACGGCAAAGGCTGTTGTACGAGATGTCTTTGCAATGGTATCCAAATATTCCGTTGCTCAATCCAGAGATACTTCAATTTTTGTGGAGGAGTAGTCGTCTTTCTCATTAGTTTGTGAAGAAGACTCGGGAGTAGCGCTTTCACTTGAGGGTTCTGCAGAGTCTAAAGATGTAGCAGTTGCAGGGAGATCCTCCATTTCATCTTTGAGCAGATAGTCGGTTGAAACACCAAAGAGCTCACTCATAGCCATTATCTTTTGAATATCCGGCATGGAAGCCATGGACTCCCATTTGGAAACGGACTGTCTTGAAACGCCAAGCTGTTGCGCAAGTTCTTCTTGTGACCAACCATTCCGCTTTCTGAGGCTCATGATTTTCTCGCTTAGTAACATGGTTGTTCCTTTCTATCAATGATGGATTGAAGTATTGAATCGGATTCACATGTGATGATTTTAGAGTAAAAGAAGCTCTGGTTGCACACCACCAAGTGTGGTTGGAAATTTGTCAACCTTCAGTTGCGTAGTAGTTTACCTGCTTTTTAGTAATGAAAAAAGTTACAGTTAACGAGAAATCCGGTGAAGTTCTGCTGTCTCTCTATTGAGTTGGCTGTCAGGTTGCCCTTGATCGTCTTGAAGAGATTAAAAGTTTTATGAGTAGAGGTGCAAATACCATCCGCAATTCAAAAGTGCTAGCGCAGGCGCGCGAGCTGGACTTTCTCGATAAGAGAATCCACGACTGAGCGATCTGCCGCTTGAGTTCCGCTCTCCATGACGTTTGCGGCACCCGTGGCCATGGCCAGTCGTAGCGTATCTTCTGTCGAGATGCCCCGTGCGTCTGCAAAGGCAAACGCTGCCACAATGGAGTCACCGGCACCGACGGTGCTTCCCACCTTGACTTTTACCGGACCTGCATACCAAACCTCGTCGGACGTAGCGTAGACGGCGCCGTTGTCGCCCATGGAAACGCAGACGGTGTCGATGCCACCGGCGACAATTTCTGATGCGGCCGCGGCAATCTCATCAACGTTGGTAAGTTCGCGATTAAGCATGGCAGAGAGCTCGTGATCGTTTGGCTTGGTGAAGTGTGGCTTCTGCTCAAGGCCGGCTGAGAGCGCTGCACCGTCGGCGTCCAGATAAACCTTCAGCCCGGCGTCACGCAGAGCGCGCGTCCAACGGCCATATGTATCAACGGAAGCTCCGCGGGGGAGGCTGCCGGAAAGAACTACGATATCGCCAGCGGAAGTCTTGGAGATAACATCAACAAGTGCCTGTTCAAGTACGCTGTCGGTGACTTCGGGACCAGGCTCGTTGATGTCGGTATTAGTACCTCTCTCAGCGTCGACAACCTTAAGGTTGGTGCGTGTTTCTCCGGGAACGGCAATTGCTTGGACCTTAATGTTATTCTCGTCAAGAGCGTTTGCAATCCATTGTCCGGTCTGACCGGCAAGAACGGCGATGGCGGTTGACTCTCCACCAAGTTTTGCAATGACTTTGGATACGTTAATGCCCTTGCCGCCCGCGTCCTGTCTGAGCCACGTAATGCGATTCACCTGATCAACTGTAAAGTTTGGTATCCGGACAGTCTTGTCCAGGGCGGGGTTGAGCGTGACAGTGTAGATGCTGGACATGGCTGCTCCTTGGATAATACTCTGAACTTTTGAAACACCCGCCTATGCGTCAAGGGCCCTATAAATCGGAGTCCACTTGAGCGTGCGGACGGCCGCATGTACATCGGAGACGGGCTCTCGATTCAATCCTTGTCTCAGAGCTTCTTGAGCAACGCCTGTGGCAATACGCTCGGAAAACTCAGTAATGCGCGAGACGGGAGGTAACACGGCAGCTCCGGGCTGTGTGGTGTCAACGATGCCACCGAGAGAATGCGCTGCCAGAGAAATCATTTGATCCGTCAGAAGGCGAGCTTTTGACGCAAGGACTCCAAGGCCAAGGCCGGGATAGATAAGAGCGTTGTTTGCCTGTCCAATCCGGTAGGTAATGCCATTGATTGTGATGTCATCGGATGGAACTCCGGTAGCCACCAGTGCGCGTCCGTCTGTCCAGGCAAGTAAGTCGGCAGCGGTTGCCTCGGCGAGCTTGGTTGGGTTCGACAGAGGGAAGATTATGGGTCGCGTGCAGTGCGCGGCCATTTCCCGTACAACGTCTTCGGTAAAAGCTCCATGAACGGTGGACGTTCCCACCATGATGGTTGGATGGATGGCGCGAACCACCGCAAGCAGCGAACCAAAGTCAGTGCCTTCTTCAAACTCGGAGCGTTTGCGGGCAAAGGGGCGCTGCTCGGGCGTGAGATCGTCCATATCGTCAAAGAGAAGACCCTGGCGATCGACGAGGTAAAACCGACCTCGGGCTTCCTCGCGGCTCATGCCCTGATCAACAAATTCCTGCAGCACGCGGTTGGCAATACCGCAACCGGCAGTTCCGGCGCCAAAACAAAGATAGGTTTGGTCCGCGAGCTTCTCGCCCGTAATATTCAGACCGCCTAGGATGCCGGCAAGGGTAACAATGCCGGTACCTTCGACGTCATCATTAAAAACGGGATAGGTGTCTTTGTACTTGTCGAGAAGTACCGTTGCATGGCTCCGACCGAAATCTTCAAAGTGCAGGTAAAGGTTGGGGAACAGTCGCTCGGCACAGGCTACAAACCGATCGACAAACTCGTAGTATTTCTCATCGTCAATACGTCTGTGGTGCTCTCCAAGATAGAGGCCGTTGTCGAGAAGTTCTTGTCGGTTGGTTCCTGCGTCCAAAATCACCGGCAGAACGCGGCGTGGGTCGATGCCTGCAGCGGCGGTATACACCATGAGCTTACCAACGGAAATCTCAACGCCATTGGTACCCCAGTCACCAATGCCCAAGATAGCCTCAGCGTCAGAGACGACGATGAGGTCAATGTCTCGACCGCCAGCGGCATTTTGCAGAGAAGTTTCAACGTCTTCAGGATGGTCGGCGGAAAGAAAGCAGGCATATTGCGGGTCAACATAGCGCTCGGAATAGTACTCAATATCAGGCGCGATAGTGGGATCATACACAACGGGCATAAACTCTTCGAGGTGTTTGGAGAAGAGGTTATAGAACAAGGTGCGATTCTCGGAAAACAGGCGCATCAGGTAATGGCGCTTTGCCTCGTTGTCGGCCTTTGTCAGATAATTTTCATAGGCTTGATCAGCTTGTTGATCAATGGTCTGTACGCAGGGAGGCAAAAGGCCAACAAGACCGTATTTTTCTCGCTCTTCTGTGGTAAAGGCAGTTCCCTTATTCAAAAACGGGTCGTTAAGTAACTCAAATCCATGCTTCATGGTGCCTCCTTGTCTTGTTACTTTATTACGATAGCACCCTCGGGGTAGGAATACTCTGCATCCGTGGCGATAAGTACATTGTTTCCGGCAGTCTTTGGCGTATCGGGCCATTCCGGGACATAAGCCACATGAGTAAAGACGCGGCCAAACTCCTCGACAACTTCACTCAGCGGAGCAGATTGAGAGCCTTCAAGCGGACAGCGAATGTCTGCGAGATACAGTCCTCCTTTGCAGAGACGATCGTGTACCAGCTGCGCGCCCTCAGCAGTTTTCATGGGTCCAAGAGGCTTCTTACCTGCAAAAACTTCATTTACAATAACGGAAAAAGAACCTGATGAAGAGTCCTGTAGCGTCTTCCAAGCATCGCCGGCAACAATGTGCGCACGCCCTTCGACTTCGGCGTTGCTTTCGTTGAGAACCTCGGTGAGAAAGAAACGCTCTCGTGCCAGCTTGATGATTTTGGGATCGATTTCAACGGCAGTGACGTCAAGGGCGCACTTGTGGGCCATGAGGTATTTCGGAAGCGAGAAGCCGCCGCCCCCTAAGATGAGCACGCGAGCACGCGGTTCTTCTCGCCCTGCGGGTGTCGGCTGAGGCGTGGTTGCGGCCTGCGCAATGAAGTCTGCCATGAGGCGATGATATTCCACGGCAAGCTCGGCTCGGAGGTCTTTTGGAACATAGCTTACTGATTGGTAGGTACCGTTGACATTGAGGAGCCGGACGGGAGTTTTGTCTGCGTCAACGGAATCAAACACCATTGTGACTCCAAATTTTGTGCGCGTAACAAAAACGCCACGAAGGCGGAGAATCCAGAGAAAGAGCAGGTAAACAATGGCAATTACTCCGCCAATGCCAAACGACCACAAAAGAAGCTCTTGTAAATCACGTGTCAACATACGAATTCCTTGTTATTCCGTTGCTTTCTCGGTTATACTAGCGGATGCGACATCGCGCGTGTGCGTGATTTTGCGTTATATCTAAATTGTCACGGAGGTTGTTTCTATGATTCTTGGTCTTGGTATTCCTGAGATTCTCGTTATTCTCGTTGTCGTTCTTGTCATTTTTGGGCCAAAGAACCTTCCAAAGCTTGGTAAGTCACTTGGTCAGACGGTTAAGTCTGTCCGTGAGGGCATGGAAGAGGATCTTGATGGCGATAAGGACGACAAGAAAGCTTCCAAAAAGGAAGACGATGACGTTGATGTAGAGATCGTTGAAGAAGAGAAGAAGTCCGAGTAGGACTTCTTACGTGAGTTTCACACGTACGTCCTAGTTATGCCCGTTCACCATCTACAGAAAGAAACTGATGGATACCACTAAAGAAATCGTACTTACCCCTGAAGGTCGTCAGAAGCTTGTCGATGAGCTTGCATATCGTGAGGGTGAGAAGCATGACGAGATCGTTGAGCGCATCAAAGAGGCTCGCGGTTTCGGTGACCTTTCCGAGAACTCCGAATATGATGCGGCGAAAGAAGAGCAGTCCCACAACGAGTCTCGCATTAACGAGATCCGCCAAATTCTCTCGGTTGCCAAGGTTGTTGAGGGAGACAAGAAGCGCAAAATTACCGTTGCAATTGGCACGACCGTTGAGCTTGAGGATGCAAAGGGCAAGAAAGCCAAGTACGTTATTGTAGGTACCACAGAGACAAACTCTCTTGAGCACAAGATTTCAAACGAGTCGCCCGCAGGGGAGGCGCTTATCGGCCACAAGAAGGGCGATGAGGTAGAGTTTACTACGCCAAACGGCAAGGTGAAAAAGTACACCATCACCGCAATTACTCGATAGACCGGCTGGAACAGAAAAGAGTTCGCCCCGCGTCTGTCCGGCGCGGGGCTTATTTATTGATAATTTCAGGAGGATACATGTCGGAACACACACAAAACGCTGACACAAAAAACGCCGCTGCCGAGAAGGGCAACGTTGAGGTGTCCGTTAACGACGAACGCGCTCAGCGCAGGGCTCGCCGTCAGGCTTTACTTGATAGTGGCATAAATCCGTATCCCATACAGTCCGAGGTTACCGCACACGTCTCTGAGCTTGAAGATCGCTATGCGAACCTCGAAAACGGCGAGAGTACCGAGGACGAATATTCCGTTGCAGGTCGCGTGCGCGCCATTCGCAACCAGGGCAAAATAGCCTTCGTCGTCATCGAGGACTATACCGGCCAACTGCAGTTGTTCTGCCGCATTAACAACCTCGATGAGGCAAGCTGGGATCTTCTCGGCATGCTTGATTTGGGCGATATCATAGGCGCAAGCGGAGCGGTCATACGTACACGCCGCGGTCAGCTTTCCATTGCGCCGACTCGCCTTGTGCTGCTTTCAAAGTCGCTGCGTCCCCTGCCGGAAAAGTTCCACGGCCTTACCGATCGTGAGGTCAGGTATCGTCAGCGCTACGTTGACCTTATTATGAATCCTGAGGTACGTGACGTGTTCCGCAAGCGTTCGCAGATTATCTCCATTATCCGTCAGCACATGGAAGAAGACGGTTACATGGAGGTTGAGACCCCCGTCTTGCAGGAGATTCTTGGTGGCGCTAATGCAAAGCCGTTTATTACGCACTATAACGCTTTGAATACTGAAAATTACCTGCGTATTGCTACCGAGCTGCCCCTCAAGCGTCTGATTGTGGGCGGCCTTGAGCGCGTCTTTGAGATTGGTCGCCAGTTTAGAAACGAGGGTATGGATCTTACGCACAACCCCGAGTTTACTTCGATGGAAGCGTATGCTGCCTACTCTGATTTGGTCGGTATGCGCAAACTTTCTCAAGAACTTTTCCAGGATATCGCTCGTCATGCCTGCGGCTGCGAAGCTGGCCACGAGGTTATTACGTTTCAGGGAACGGAGATTGACCTGTCGGGAGAGTGGCGTGTGGCATCGCTTTCTGAGATTGCATCCGAGGTCACGGGCGAGAATCTTTCCATCGATACCCCCGTTGAAAAATTGCGTGAGGTGCTTGATCGCTTTGATATCGAGTGGAACGTTGAGTGGGGAGCCGGAAAGCTTCTCTTTGAGATCTACGATGAGCTTGGCGAGAAGAGCATCATAAATCCGACATTTGTGTGTGACTATCCGGCAGAAGTATCTCCTTTAACCAAGCGTAAAGACGACGATCCTCGTCTGACTGATCGCTTTGAGCTGGTTATCAAGGGTGCCGAATATGCAAATGCGTATTCAGAGCTCAATGATCCGGTGGATCAAGAGGAGCGGTTTGCGGCTCAGATGGAGGCCAAGCGGCAGGGTGATGATGAGGCTATGGAGTACGACTACGACTTCATTCGCGCTCTTGAGTACGGTATGCCGCCAGCCGGTGGTATTGGCTACGGCATCGATCGCATGATTATGCTCTTCTGTGACCAGCCTTCAATCCGCGACGTTCTTCTCTTCCCGCAAATGAGACCCTCAAAGACGAGCAATAAAGAAGCATATGAGGATGCAGGAGCCAAAGAAGAGGGCGCATCTGAAGCCGCGTCTGAGGCTACGTCTGAGGCCGCGGCAGAGACTGCTTTTGAGGCAAGCGGCTTCTTCGCGTCAAACGAGAAGATTGACTTCTCCGGGGTGAAAATTGAACCGTTGTTCACTGATTTTGTGGATTTTGATACGTTCAGCAAAAGTGATTTTCGCGCCGTCAAGGTCAAGGAATGCTCGGCTGTACCAAAGAGTAAGAAGCTCCTCAAGTTCGTCTTGGATGATGGAACGGATACGGACCGCGTGATTCTAAGCGGAATTCACGCTTATTACGAGCCGGACGAATTAGTTGGAAAGACTTTGATTGCTATCACAAACCTCCCACCCAGAGCCATGATGGGTATTGATTCTTGTGGCATGCTGCTTTCTGCCGTGAACGAGCGAAACGGCGAGGAAGAACTACATCTTCTGATGGTGGATAACCGCATCCCGGCAGGCGCCAAACTGTACTAATCCGACAGAGGCGCATCAAACTTGTATCAGAGGAGGCAGGCTATGAGGGTCTTACTCTATGGCGTTGGTGTAATCGGTTCATTAACAGCGCATGAACTTTGCCGCGCTGGAAATGAGGTTACGGTTATCGCAAGAGGCCGGTGGAAAGAGGTTCTGGAGCAACAGGGACTTCAAATTCATGCATACTCTGGTAACAAAGAGTGGACAGATTATCCCAAGGTGCTGGGTGAGTACGATGGAAATACCTATGATGTTGTTTTTTCCATCATGCAAAATCAGCAGCAGACCGAAATAGTGGATACACTAGCTCGTGTTCAGGCAAAGTACGTTGTGCTTGTAGGAAACAATCTGCAGAGTGAAAAAATGCAGCAGCGGCTGATTGATTACGGCTGGAATGAGAATCAAATTATATTTGGTTTTCAGACCAGCGCAGGCGTGCGCCATGAAGACTATACGGAGGTAATTACCTTCGGCACTCCGGAACTAACCATTGGCCATGTAAGCAGTGATGTAAGTGACAAAGAAAAAGAGTTCTTTCAGCAGATATTTGCCACCTCCGACATGAAGGTAACGTTTATGGACGACATGCAAAGCTGGTATCGATGCCATGTGGCATTCGTTCTTCCAATTGCATACCTTTGTTATCTGCATCATTGCAATCTGCGAACCTGTACCTACCGTGATACGAAAGCATGCATCCGTGCCGGAGCGGAAGCGTATGATTTTTTGAAGTCTATCGGAACTACAATTCGTCCTAAACATGAGGATCGAAATTTTTCCGGAATACGTGGATTGCTACTAACGACGGTCATGTGGATTGCCGCTAAAACGAAGTTTGGAGATCTTGCCGCCAGCAACCATTGCAGGAATGCTGTCACAGAAATGCAATTTTTGGATCAGGAATTTAATAGGCTACGGGAGCAGAACCCGTCCTTTGCCATGACAACCTTTGATCAGCTGCGAAACATGATGCCCACCTGGGAGCAGCTGCACCAAGAATACGATGCAGTGGAAAATGATACGCGGGCGATGTGAGCCAATGCGCGCAGGATTGAAGTAGAAGCTCAATGTGCGCAGAACTGAAACAGAAACTACAACAGAAGCTGAAGCGTATGGGATATCAGGAAGTGGAACTGACCTAACCTGACCCGACAACCGGCGCTATGTTTGTATCACGTGATACTGGGTACATAAACTCCCAAAACGCAACAGAGAGGTTTATCCGCAATGTTCGATAAATTCACAGACAAAGCCCGTAAGGTTATGAGCCTTGCTCAAGAGGAAGCGCGTGGACTTGACCAGCTGTATGTTGGAACCGAACACCTCCTTCTTGCATTGATAAAGGAAGGTGAGGGTATCGCGGCACAAGCGCTTGCAAAGCTTGACGTGACCTATGATGAAACCCTCGCTACGGTTAAGGAACTGACCACCGGTTCGGGAGATCCTGTTCCGGGAGGTCATATTCCCTTTACTCCGCGTACCAAGCGCGTTCTTGAAGACGCATACCGCGAGACAATGACACATGGACAAACGTATATTGGTACTGAGCATCTCCTTTTAGGCATTGTTTCTGAGGGTAATGGTCGTGCTATGGATGCCCTGCGTACCATGGGTGTTTCTGGCGACGCGGTGCGTAATGCAGTTGAAGAGTTGATTGAATCCGGAGCCCCCGGAGGAAGCGGTCCGGCGGTACAAGACGTTCGTATGGATTCCAGTATTTTTGGCATACCCGGTGTCTCTCAACGTTCAAATGCAAATAATGATGGCTCCATGCTTGAACAGTTTGGTCGCAATCTGACAAAGCTGGCATCAGATGGCAAACTGGACCCCGTGATTGGCAGGGATCGCGAAATTGAGCGTGTCATGCAGGTGCTTGCGCGCCGTCAGAAAAACAATCCGCTCATTTTGGGAGATCCCGGTGTCGGTAAGACGGCTATTGTTGAGGGCCTGGCACAGCTTATTGCCTCAGGAAATGTGCCCGATATTCTACGTGGGAAACAGGTTTGGACGCTTGATCTTGCCAGCCTCGTAGCGGGATCCAAGTATCGCGGTGAGTTTGAAGATCGCATGAAAAAAGTCGTCTCGGAGCTTGAGGAATCCAAAAACGATATCTTGTTTATTGACGAGATTCACACGGTTATAGGTGCTGGTTCCGCGGAGGGCTCAATCGACGCTGCTTCGATTTTGAAGCCGCCTCTTTCACGCGGGGAGATTCAGGTCATTGGCGCTACTACCGCAGAAGAGTACCGCAAACATATCGAGAAGGACGCGGCATTTGAACGTCGTTTCCAGCCTGTCAACATTGGCGAGCCAAGCACGGATGATACCATCAGTATCATTCACGGTCTGCAAGATCGCTACGAAAAGCACCACCACGTACACTATACCGAAGCTGCAATTAATGCGGCGGTACTGCTTTCTCACAGGTATATCCAAGACCGCTTCTTACCGGATAAAGCCATTGACGTTCTGGATGAAGCGGGTGCCCGTGCGCGCATTCATAAAATGTCCCTGCCGCCGGAGATTGCCCAGGTAGATGCCGATCTTGAGCGTGTAAGCAAAGACAAGGCAGCTGCGGCTTCCGTTCAGGAGTTTGAACGTGCGGCACAACTTCGCGATGAAGAAAAGTCATTGATTGCCAGGCGTGATGAACTTGAGAAGAGCTGGCGCGCCAAGCTTGACGAGGACATTGTGACCATTGATGAGGACGACATTGCAAAGGTAGTGTCAGGCATTACCGGTGTCCCCGTATCAAGTTTGACCGAAACGGAAGCTTCGCGCTTGCTGCGCACGGAAGACATCCTCCATCAGCGCGTCATTGGCCAAGACGAGGCGGTAATCAAAGTTGCAAAGGCAATCAGACGCTCGCGCAGTCCGCTTAAAGATCCTCGCCGTCCCGGTGGTTCGTTTATTTTCTTAGGTCCATCCGGTGTCGGTAAAACGGAACTTGCAAAATCCTTGGCGGAGTTCCTTTTTGGGAGTGAAGATGCTCTGATTTCATTTGATATGTCGGAGTATATGGAGCGCCATACCGTGGCTAAACTGGTGGGTGCACCTCCGGGATATGTGGGGTATGACGAGGGTGGAGAGCTCACAAAAGCAGTGCGTCGCCGTCCTTACTCGGTTTTGCTTTTTGATGAGATTGAAAAGGCTCATCCCGATGTCTTCAATATCCTTCTGCAAATTTTGGACGAGGGACGTTTGACTGACGGACAGGGTCGTCATGTGGATTTCTCCAATACCGTTGTCATTATGACTTCCAACATTGGAGCGCGTGAGATTGCAAAGACCAATACCATGGGATTTTCGGCAGAAGGTTCTGGCGGTCTTTCCGACAAAGAAATTTCTCATCGTGTAAGAAGCGAGCTCAAACGCAGTTTCCGCCCTGAGTTTTTGAACCGTGTGGACGATATTGTGGTCTTTAAATCGCTTACGGCAGAGCAGCTTCGTGGCATTGTTGACCTCATGGTTCTTGAACTTCGCGATAGACTGATAGCCAACGGTATGTCCATAGATCTGACCGATGCCGCCCGTGATCTTATCGCCAAAAACGGAACTGATCCCGTCTATGGTGCCCGTCCGCTTCGCCGCGCCATCCAATCCATGATTGAAGATCCTCTTTCGGAGGAGCTGCTTGAGGGCAAATGGCAGCCTGGGGATATCGTGCTGGTTGATATAGATGACGAGAATCAGAAGTTGACGTTCAAGAGAACAGAGGGAGAGATTCCGGCGCCTCGCATACGTGAGAGCATGGCGCAGGTAGAAGACAACTTCAGTTTGCCTCCGGTGCCTGAATCCGGGGCGCCCGTACAGGGATCGGGTCTTACGTCATCTGCAGAGTGATATAAACGAGAAGTACGAGGGCCTTAAAAGCTCTTTGGACTTCTCGGTGTATATGCAGTAAAAAACTTTATACTTCTACTATGACGGTTTGCTGGCTCTTCGGAGCCAGCTTTCATACAGGGGAGGGTCATGGAGTCTTCGCAGTTTGAACAAATACCAGATGACACCGCTGAGCGTCGAGCGCTCGCTATTAAAATGACAGCCCCTGGAACGGCTCTTCGTGTCGCATTGGACATGATTCTTGCAGGACACCTTGGGGCGCTCATCTGTGTGGGTGATCGCGAAAACGTTCTTGCGGCAGGCAGCGATGGATTTGCCTTGGATGTTTCCTTTACGGCAAACCGCCTCTTTGAACTGTGCAAAATGGACGGTGCCGTGGTTATTGACAAGGATCTTACGCGCATTGTGCGTGCTAACTTTCACTTAAATCCTGACGCTACGCTTCCGACGGCAGAAACAGGAACGCGCCATAGAACTGCTGCTCGCATGAGCCTGCTTACCAAGTCAATCGTTTTGGCGGTTTCTTCTCGCCGCTCGCTCATTACGGTGTATGTTGATGGTCGGGCCATTCAGTTGAAGTCGGTACCGGCAATTATGACGGCAGTCAGTCAGCTTTCCGTTGCCATGCAAAGCGCACGTCAGGCTCTCGACCGTGAGCTTTTGCGCCTTACGGCTCTTGAGCTGGATAACTATGTAACACTTGGTGACGTTGCCGAGACGTTCTATCTGTTTGAAGTACTTATGACCGTGGCCGAGCAGCTTGATGCGCATATTCTTGAACTCGGCAATGAAGGAAAAATCACCGCTATGCAGCGCGAAGAATACTTGGGCGGTGTGAACGAGGCATATAACCTTATGATTCGTGATTATGCTGAAGATTCGTCTGTTGAAAACGCGCGCGCTATCCGTCGAATATTCCATACAACGGAGAATACGGAGCTTCGCTCTGCCCAAGTGGTCGGTCGAATCCTTGGATATGACCAAGACCTTCCTGCGGATACCGCTATGGTTCCGCTTGGCCTGCGTACTCTTTCACGTGTTTCTGTGGTTCGTGATGATATGGCCGCAAAAATTGTTGACGAATATGACTCTTTGCAGGAACTTCTCAACGTGGCCGAAACCAATCCCAACCGTTTGGATGATTTGGGCATTGAGAACCCCGGCGCTCTGGCCAATGCGCTGCGCCGCATGTGGGGGAAGTCCGAATGAGAGTTTCCGGCGCCTGCACACAAACCAAGATTTCTTGCGTCCAAGTTGTCGAGAAGAACAATGGCCCCGATACCGTGGCCGTGATTGTTGCCGGAGGTATCGGTGAGCGCTTTGGCTATCCGGGTGGTAAACAGTTCATTAACCTTTGCGGACTGCCTTTGATGAGCTGGTCCATTTTGGCGTTTGATCATGCGCCGAGTATTGCGCACGTGGTCATTGCATGTTCTCCGGAAAAAGTGGATGCCGTGCGAGAGTCAGTGCTTTCAGGCCTTAAGCTTCACAAGCCAATTACCTTTGCCGCATCAGGAAAGACGCGCCAAGCATCGGTATATTCTGCGCTTAAGGCAACTCCACGCGGCTTTGATTTGGTGGCTGTACACGATGCGGTGCGTCCGCTCATTGAAGTGGAGACCATTGAACGCGTTATTTCTCGCGTGCGCTCAGATGCTGCTCTTGCAGGAGCTATTTGTGCGACTCGTGCCGTGGATACGCTCAAGCGCGTTGAAGGCTCTACCATTGTAAGTACGCCTGACCGTTCGTTTTTGTGGGCTGCTCAGACACCGCAGGTTTTTCGCAAAAGCATACTGGTTGAAGCCCATGAAAGGGCTCTTCAAGAACGGATAGCGGCAACGGATGATTCTTCGCTTGTTGAGCATTTGGGTGGCGTGGTTGAAGTGGTGGAGTCGTCCAATGACAACATTAAAGTAACCTATCCTTCTGACCTTACCATTTGTGAAGCGCTTCTCGGCAAGCATCTCATGGATGGTGCTGACTCCTGTATTCCGTTTGACGGTGGGGAGGCATAAGGTGACACTTCACATTGGGCACGGATATGATGTGCACCGACTTGTGCCGGAGCGAAAGCTGGTGCTGGGCGGTGTAGAGATACCCTTTGAGCGGGGACTCTTGGGTCATTCGGACGCAGATGTCCTTGCGCACGCTTTGATGGACGCGCTTTTGGGGGCACTTCGTGAGGGTGATATCGGCCAGCTTTTCCCCGACAGCGACCCCGCGTATGCGGGTGCGGATTCCATGGATCTTCTCGTCGCTGTTGGCAAGCGGGTAAGAAAAGCAGGCTATCATATTGTGGATTGCGACTGCACAGTTGCTGCTCAGGCACCAAAGCTTATGCCATATCGTGATGCCATGCGTTCGCGGATGGCCGAGGCTTTGGGGGTATCCGAGGCGTGTGTGGGCGTGAAGGCTACTACCACCGAAGAGCTTGGCTTTGTCGGCGCAGGCGAGGGGATTGCCGCTTGGGCGGTTGTGATTTTAGAGTCTTAGTTTAAAGCAGGGAGTGTACATGCTCGTTTACAATACTCAAACGCATCGCAAAGAGACTTTTACACCCATTGATGAGGGCAAAGTTCGGATGTATGTCTGTGGCCCTACGGTGTATGATCAGATACATATCGGTAATGCACGCACGTTCTTGTCGTTTGATGTAATACGCCGTTACCTTATGCATGCAGGATACGAGGTTACCTTTGCACAAAATTTGACGGACGTTGACGATAAGATTATCAATCGTGCTCTTGAGCAGGGGCGTACGGCGCAGGAGGTTGCGGAGGAATACTCTGCTGCCTTCATTGAGCAGATGCACCGCTTTAACATTCTTGATCCCGACATTCGCCCGCGCGCCACGCATGAAATCAATGCCATGGTTGAGATGATCAAATCCCTCATTGATCAGGGATTTGCCTACGCAGTGCCGTCGGGAGACGTGTACTTCTCGGTGCGAGCGGATCACAATTATGGCGTGTTGTCTGGTCGCGATCTGGATCAGCTGCGTGCGGGCGAGCGCGTTGAGGTCAATACCGAGAAGCGCGACCCGTTTGATTTTGCCCTTTGGAAGGCCGCAAAGCCTGGTGAGCCCAGCTGGCCGAGTCCATGGGGAGAAGGACGTCCGGGCTGGCATTCTGAGTGCTGCGCCATGATTCACCGCTACCTTGGGACGCCAATTGATATCCACGGCGGTGGGGCTGACCTCGTGTTTCCGCATCATGAAAACGAAACGGCTCAGGCAAGCTGCTGCTGGCATGAGCCTTTGGCAAACTATTGGATGCATGCGGGCATGCTTCGCGTGGAGGGCGAGAAGATGTCCAAGTCCCTGGGCAACTTCTATACGCTCAAAGAAGTACTGGATTCCTACTCAGCAGATGCGGTTCGACTTTTGATGCTTCAGACGCACTATCGTGCGCCGCTTGATTTTTCTTTCGAGCGCCTGGACGGTGCTGTCGGTACGCTTGAGCGCATGAAGACCTGCGTGGCTAATTTGCGCTGGGCCGCCAAAAACGCCGAGAGTACTGAGCGTTCTGTTGACGCTGGGTGCTCTGCCAATACCGGAGATGTGGCACAAAATCACAAGCAGTCTGACTGCGAAAATGAGCTTACCTCCGCCATTGGCACTGCGCGCGAGAACTTTGAGCGTTCCATGGCAGATGATTTCAATACGGCAGAAGCCCTTGCCGCGATGTTCACGTTGGTTACTGCTGCAAATACCTATCTTGCCGATGCGGCCGATGCAATTAACGCAAAATTGACCCTTCATGCTGCGGATACGTTGACAGAACTTTTTGGAGTGTTGGGAATTAGCGTTAACACGGACAAAGCGTCCGACGAACTTCCTCATGAGCTTATTGATTTGGCAAAGTCTCAAGCAGGTTATGAGGGAGAGAGCGTCATGCAAGCGGCAGAAGCTCTTCTTTCTGCTCGCCAAAGCGCACGTGCCGAGAAGAACTGGGTGGTTGCAGATGCCATCCGTGACGGCATTGCCGGTCTGGGACTTCTGATTGAAGACACGGCTTCGGGTGCTCGTCTGAAATATAATTCGCGCAAGGATTAATAGCAAGGATTAATACATGGCACAGAGAGCGCAGAGACATACGGCACAGAAACATGCGGCACAGGGACAGCAGAGACATACGTCACAGGGGCAGCAGCCGTACAAAAGAAAGAAACGTGCTGATTCGAGGGAAGCTTTTGGTACAAAAGACTGCCGGAGCGGCGGTTATAGGCCGAGGGACATTCGTACATCTGACGATACTCGCGGAGCCAGAAAGTCTCGAACTTCTCGGCAAAAGAGTGCCTTCGATTTGATTGAGGGTCGTCGCGCGGTTGCAGAGGCGCTTGCCTTAAACATTCCGCTTAAGAATGCGCTGGTGCAGGTGTCCTCGGGCGAGCGTGACCAAGAGATTGAAACGCTTGCCAAACAGCTCTCATCCGAAGGCGTTCCTGTTGAACGGGTGCCTCGGCAGGTTTTGGACGCCCTTTCAAGTCATGGCGCTCATCAGGGTGTTATTGTGCGAACCCGACCCTTTGAATACGCTGAACTTTCCGACATTCTTGAGAAAGCGGGTTCAAAAGACGCGCTGGTAGTGGTGCTCGACCATGTGACCGATGAAGGTAACTTTGGTGCTATTGTCCGATCTGCTGAGGTAGTTGGTGCTGCAGGGGTGGTGATTGCCAATGCACGTGCTGCACAGGTGGGCGTAGGCGCGTACAAAACCTCTGCCGGTGCCGTTTTGCATGTGCCGATAGCGCGGGTTTCTAACGTATCGCGAGCGCTTGAAGAACTGAAAACCGCAGGATTTTGGACATGTGGCGCTACCGAGCATGCCACGGACAATGTGTGGAGCGCGCCTTTGGGAGGACGCCTTGCGCTCGTGATGGGTTCCGAGGGTACAGGCATTTCTCGCCTCGTGCTTGAAACGTGTGATTTTACTTGCAAGCTTCCGCAGCGTGGAAAGATCGAATCGCTGAACGTGGCACAGGCTACGACCGTTATGTGCTACGAATGGTTGCGTCGTGTGAGTGTAGGCGGCGTTTCATAATGTCTGTGCGAGAAGAACGCGAACTTCTCATCGTTGACGGCTATAACGTGATGCACGCCACCGCTCGCTATGAAGGTCTGATTGACGGGGTAAATCAAGCTGACGGCTTGGTGAGCTCGGCGGACGCTGCATATCACATGGACGGTGATCCTTTTATTCGCGCTCGTGAGGCTCTTATTTCCGATGTGGCAACGTTTGCACATCATCGATACAAGGCGGTCGTTGTGTTTGACGGTGCAGGTAACGTAAATCCTGAACGCCCCAATCGTTCACGAGCCGGCGTCAAACTCATTTTCTCAAAGCCCAATCAGAGTGCGGATACCGTTATTGAAAAACTGGTTACGGAAGCGCGGGAAGCCGGCCGGTCCGTTTCTCTTGTCACTTCCGATAAGGATGTTCGTTCAACGGTCGGTTTTGGTCCCGGTGAGGTGACACGCATTTCAAGTGCTGCGCTTGTACGTGATGTTGAGGTGAGTGATACGGCTATTGATGATTTACAGCGTGAAACAGGGCGTACGCGTATGACTTTGGAGGATCGTCTGTCTCCCGAGCAGCGACAGCGCCTTTGGAATCTGCTGGATCAGTAAGGGGTTGTAGCTGTTTCGGCTGTTTCAGGTATCCCGCCCGGAATTTCCGCAGCAAGCGTTTACTTGTGGTTTTCACGACCGTCCGTCTCTTAAAATCACCACTAAACACGAAAATTTCAAAAACCCCGTCAAAATCGCTGTTTACGGGTGATTCGATTCACCCGTAAACGCTCAAATCAAAGAAAAATCACCAGTAAACATCGTTCTTATCGACTGCAGTCACCCGTAAACCGCAAGTTTGAAGCAAGTGGAGAGAAGAACCTCGTTTACTGGTGGATTTGCCTCGTCGTAATCGCGTTTAGTGGTGGATTCTCGGCCTTGAAAGCCTGAAGCCTTCCATACAGACATCTTTCCCTTCCGTGGCAGACGCTTTTTCCGTAAAGGCAGCAGAAAGCAGAGCTTAGTGGGTAGTTCCGAGAGACTCGCTAACGGCATCGACCTCATGTTCCACCGCAGCTGCCAAGGCAACCTCAAGGCCGCGTATCATAACCTCAATAGGGAGACTTGCGGTATTTGCAGGCTGCTTAGTTGCCTGCTCGGTTGCAAAAGGAACGTGCAGGAAAGCCCCACGAGCATTGGGATGCTTGGTGGCAAGCGCATGCAACATGGAATACATCACATCGTTGCAGACATATGTACCTGCCGTATACGACACAGCGGCAGGAATACCTGCTTCATTCATTGCCTCCGTCATAGCACGAACGGGAAGCGTCGCAAAATAAGCATCGGGACCGTCCTCGACGATCTTCTCGGCATGTGGCTGGTTGCCGTCGTTGTCGGGAATGCGAGCGTCGCGGTAATTGATACCTACAAACTCCGGGGTAATCTTTGCGCGACCTCCTGCCTGTCCAACGCAAAGCACGATATTGGGATTAATATGATCAATTGCTGCGGATACCGCGTCGGCACCTGAGCCAAAGACCACAGGAATCTCAAGTTTCACTACATTAGCACCGGCAATGGTATCCGGAAGCGCTCGAACAGCTTCCCATGCCGGGTTGATTTTCTCTCCACCAAAAGGCTGAAAACCAGTTACAAGAATCGTTGACACAACGACCTCCTTAAGACGCATTTAAGTACTCTAAGTACCCACCACGACGGATTTCATACATGCAAATTTCACTCGTTGCGCTCATTGAACAACCTGTCGTGCCGGCCTCACTCGTTGCACTCATTGAACTTGTCGCGCCGACTGTACTTGTCGCCTTTGCGTCTGTCTTAAAACGCCACAAGAACGATCATCATAAGAATTTGAACGGTGAGCATGAAGAGCGCAGGAATAACCTGCTTTTTAATGACTCCGTGTTCATCGTCCATCTCAAGAATTGCGACCGGAACAATATTGAAGTTGGCGGCCATGGGCGTCATAAGAGTTCCACAGAATCCACAAGTCAAGGCAAGCGCCCCCACGACCGTTGGGTCAGCGCCCAGCGAAAGGACAAACGGAGCTCCAATACCCACCGTCAGCACGGTAATTGCCGCAAAGGCGTTGCCCATAATGGCGGTAAAGAGCGCCATGCCAACGCAGTAGACAATGATACCGACAACCAGATTGCCCTCCGGAATGACGGCTCCCACAAGGTGAGAAATGACCTCCCCAACGCCGGCTGCCGTAAAAGTGGCACCAAGAATCGAGAGGAGCGTCGGCAGCATAACCAAAGGTCCGACAATATCCAACATGCGTCTTGAATCGTCCAAGAAAAGCTTAGGCGTATTGACGCCGGGACGCATCGCCAAAAGGATTCCACAGCCCACAAAAACACCCACGGTCAAACCAACCAGAGTTGAAATCTTTGGGAAGAAAAAGGCAAACAGAAGCGCAAAAACGCCGATGCTAAACGACGCGATAAAAATCTTGTTTCCGACGCTCTTATATGCCAGAGACATTTCTTCTTCAGTCGGCTTTATTACATCTTCACCACGTCCGACCTGCTTGAACACTGCCGGAAGCAGCATAACAATAAGGCCAACGCCTGTCCACTCCGAAGGAATCCACTTGCCCACAATAAAAAGAAGGCCGAGCATGGTCCAAAATACCCCGGTACCAATGCGCTTTGCGTTGGTCTTGTCGCGAAAGTTTGAAATGCCCGCATAGATTGCGACAAGGCCAATCAGCACAAACACAACTTCAAGCAATTTTGTTGAAAGCGTAATCTTAGGATCGGTAGAGGTATAAAACGCGATAACGGCATCCATTATGCCTCGCCTCCTTCTGCGGTAGCATGAGCGTCGCCGGCGGCATCGTCAGCAACAAGAGCTGAGGTAACAGCCGTGTTTCCTGCTTTTTCAGCAGCAGCCTCAAGGTCGCGCTTTTGGTAGCGACGGTCGAGGAAGATGTAGTACGCCGAGGTAAACGCCACAGCGATAAGAGCCACCGGAATTTCTATGGCCGCAAGATGCGTAAGCTCAACGGCATATCCCAGCTCCTTGAGTGTGTTCTGCACCAGCAGCATGCCTGATGAACCCACAAAAAGCACCTGACCAAAGAACCATGCCACGTTTTCCATACCGGATGCCATGCCCTTGAGGTCATCGCGATGCTTCGGTGTCATAAGCGTGCCATCAGGGTCGTCCGCGGCCTCGGCCATCGGCATCACGACCGGCTTGATGAATCCGGCAACGCCGCCAAAGCCGACATTAAATGCAGCAAAAATGACGCGGAAGACACCATACGCTGCCAAAATGATGCCACCGTTTGCGCCTTTGACACGCCTCATCAGCTCGCGAGCTGCATTGCGAAGGCCGTTTCGCTCAAGCGTTCCCGTAAGCACAAAGACCACTACGCAAATCAGCATGGTTCTCGTTGAGACGAAGCTCTTACCAAGCGTCTGCAAAAACACAATCGGATCCATGCCGGCAATCACGGCCGTTGTTACTGCCGCTATGAGAATCGTGAGAATGGAGTCGAGCTTCAGCGTAAAGCCGACAATGACCACAATAATTCCCAGCAGTTTGACCAACTCAGATATATCCATACCGCCTCCTTGATATGCGCCTTTCTTACCACAAGATTGCACACAAAATCCCCGGCACAAAGGTAAAGTGCAAAAATTTGAATAATATGTTACATTCCGTAAACAAAACTACTCAGAGCGTCCGGGAGAAATGATGAGCGCACAAAGGCAGACACACCATGGACCGAGAAGATCTTCCACGCCTCAAGCGCCCCGTGAACTCCTTAAGTCTCCTGCTCTTATCTGCGGTCTTGGTAATCCTGGCGAGAAGTACGCACACACCAGACACAACATCGGCTTTGCGGTAATCGACGCGCTTGCACGTCGTTATGACGTCCGCTATTGGAAAAGCGAAGCGGGTTGTCAGACTGCCTTGATTACCGTTACCGGCTCGAGCGGTCTTACCGGCTCGAGCGCTCAAAGTCCCGACGGTCAAAAGCGAGAGGTGCTTCTCGCCAAACCACAAGACTTTATGAACACAAGTGGAGGCCCCCTCTCAAAACTTGCCCGCGCTCACAGCATACTTCCCACTCAAATATTGGTTGTTCACGATGAAGTTGATCTTGAAGAAGGCCGCATTCGCGTTCGCCCAGGTGGCGGTCTCAATGCCCACAACGGGCTGCGTTCCATCGCTGACAAATTAGGAACCCGCGATTTCATGCGCCTGCAATGCGGTATTGGCCGACCGCTCGGTCGCATGGCTGTTGCGGATTACGTGCTGAGAGAGCTCAAAGGCACCTCACTTGAAGCTTTTTGCATAACGGCAGAAGTCGCCGCTGATGAAGTCGAACGACTCATTCGCTCATCTGAACAAAACACTGCGTAGTAGGATAAAGCAAGCCAAGTAAGAACATGAAATTTTGCAGGACAAACAGCTTTTCTCGCCACATTAACGTGCGGCACGTTATACAATAACGGTTGCGCATTTTTCGGCCATCACCCAGGTGGTCGTTTAAATGATGAGCAGGTCGAGCACAGCCTCGATCAACTGCACGAGGATATCCGGTTCGGGAGAGGAGTACCGCTGAATGTATAAGATCCTCGAAAAGACGCAGTTCTCTGAAAAGGTTTTTAAGTTCCGCATTGAAGCACCTGAGATGGCCAAGCATGCACACGCTGGTCAATTCCTTATGGTTCGCGCCAATGAGACCGGCGAGCGTGTTCCGTTCACGTTTGCTGACTGGAATCCTGAAGAGGGTTGGGTCGAATTCATCTTTATGGTAATTGGTAAAACCACAGAAATGCTGTCCACCTACGAGGCAGGCGACGCCATCCAGGACGTTACCGGTCCTCTTGGCCAACCCACTGAAATGGGTGAGGGCAACTGGGCGGTTATCGGAGGCGGCGTCGGCTTGGCCATTGCCTTCCCCGTTGCACGCCAGCTCAAAGCCACCGGTCATGAAGTTCATGCCATCATGGGCGCACGCACCAAGGACCTCCTGCTTCTTGAGGATCAATTCCGCAGCGTGCTGGACGACGAGCACATCCACATCACCACCGACGACGGCTCGTATGGCGAGAAGGGCGTCGTCACTGCACCGCTTGAGCGCCTGCTTCAGGAGAAGAAGGTTGACCACGTTTTCTGTGTCGGCCCCGTTCCTATGATGAAGTTCTCCGCTCTCACTGCCGAGAAGTACGACACACCTATCATTGCCTCCCTGAACCCCATCATGGTTGACGGAACCGGCATGTGCGGTTGCTGCCGTGTCGAAGTTGGCGGCGAAACCAAGTTTGCCTGCGTTGACGGCCCCGACTTTGATGCCACAAAAGTTGACTGGAACGACCTTCGCGCACGCCAAGCAGCGTACCTCACAGAAGAAGGTCAATCGCTCAAGGCATATGAGGAAACGAGGTGCGCATGCCACAGGTAAACGGTCGCTACATTCCTAATGTAAAAGCTCCTCGTACCGCTGATAACGAAGAGCCAGCCGATGTCCGCGCAAAGGACTTCTGCCCGGTAGATAAGGGCTTCACCAAAGAGATGGCAATCGCCGAGGCCAATCGCTGCCTTGACTGCAAAAATCCGCTCTGCGTGCAGGGCTGCCCGGTCAACATTAATATCCCTCGCTTTATTGAGGCCATCCGCGCCGAAGAGTTCGGCCGTGGTTTGGACATCATCCACGAGGCATCGATGCTTCCTGCTGTCTGCGGTCGTGTATGCCCCCAGGAAAACCAGTGCGAAGGCGTCTGCGTCATGGGCAAACGCTCGGAACCCGTTGCCATCGGCCAGTTGGAGCGCTTCCTCGGAGACCAGCCTGAACTTGCTTCCGAAACCAAAGTTGCTCCGAGAAACGGCAAGAAGGTCGCCGTGGTCGGCTCTGGTCCTTCCGGCATTGCATGCGCCGGAGAACTTGCGCGCAACGGCTTTGACGTCACGGTCTTTGAAGCATTCTTCACCGGTGGCGGCGTATTGGTATATGGCATTCCAGAATTCCGTCTTCCAAAGGCTGTTGTTAAGCGCGAGATTGACGGCCTCAAAGACCTTGGCGTGAAGTTTGAGTACAACTCAGTTGTAGGTCGCATTACTGATGCTGACGAACTTTTCGAGAAGGGCTTCGATGCCATCTACATCGCAACCGGCGCCGGCCTGCCAAAACTTCTGAACATCCCAGGTGAGAATCTCCCCAATGTCTTTTTCGCAAACGAGTATCTCACCCGCGTTAACCTCATGAAGGCCAACAACTTCCCTGAGTATGACACCCCTACCAAACACGGTAAGAACGTTATCGTCTTTGGTGGCGGCAACGTTGCCATGGATGCCGTCCGTACGGCAAAGCGTCTTGGTGCTGAACGCGCCATCATCGCATATCGCCGTACCGAGGAAGAAATGCCTGCACGTCGCGCCGAGTTGCACCATGCAAAGGCAGAGGGCGTTGAGGTTATGCCGCTTGTCTCCCCGCTTGAGTTCATTGCTGGAGAAGACGGCACGGTATGCGCAGTACGTGTCCAGAAGATGGAACTCGGCGAGCCTGACGAGTCCGGACGTCGTCGTCCTGTACCCATCGAGGGTGCCATCGAGGAGATCCCATGCGACGTTGCCATCTCGGCCATTGGCACCAACGCCAACCCCTTTGCCAAGATGATCGGTGATATCAAGCTCAACAAGTGGGGCTACATCGAGGCCGATGATGAGGGTCGTACATCGGATCCGCGTATCTGGGCCGGTGGCGATATCGTAACTGGTGCAGCCACGGTCATCTTAGCTATGGGTGCGGGCAAGGTCGCTGCAGCTTCCATCACCAAGCACCTTGCATAGCGCCAAGAGTGCTATCTGCGCCCTCACATCGTGATGCAACCCCGGCCGCTTTTGCGGCCGGGGCTTTTTGTAGCGGGAAACCTCGGGATTCACTGATATTCAATCTGTAAGGTTTGGAGTTGTACTCCAAACCTTACAGTTGTCTCATATATGTTATACTGTTATACACCTTTATACAAAGAACGGGGGTTCCATGTCATTGTCGAAACTTATTGCAGCACGTATTCCCGTCAACGATTACGAGCGGGCTTCTCGCGTCCTTACCGATAACAACCTTACTGTTTCCAGTGCCGTCCAAAGCCTCTTGAAGACGATAGCTGCAACAGGTGAGATACCGGAATATGCACAGACGCCCGCTCAGAATACGTCTCGTAAACAACTGGACAAGCTTATGCGGCAAGTAGCAAAGAGACCCGAAATCACTTGGCCGAAGGATGTCTCAGATAAAGATCTACTCGGAGAAGAAAGGATGAGGAGGTTTGGCTAACATCCTTATTGACACTAATATTGTTCTCGATCTGCTAAGCTTTTCTCGCCCAGCACACCATGATGCCCAAAGGTTTCTTGAGGAAAGTCTTGACGCCGGGCATGGTATCTTCCTCTCAGCTTCCTCCCTTAAAGATGTCTATTACATTTTGAACAAAATGTATAACGATGAGCTTTGGGCACGCGACGACGTCAATGCGGTTAAAAATCTCTTTTCTGTTGTCGAGCTCACCGTAGATATCATTGATACAGCACTTGCTTCCGATGAGCCAGATTTTGAAGACGGCATCATTCGTGCCACCGCCGAGAAGATCGGTGCTGCCGCTATCGTCTCAAGAGATGAAGAAGCATTTAAGAACGGATATATCCCCTGCCTCACGCCGCAGGTTGCCGCTCAGAGGTTTGCTTCCAAAGCCGCCTCCAAAGCGTAATCCATATACCGACATACTCGAATAATCGCTGACGCCACAGTATCTGGCCATAAGAATAGGAAGGAGCCCACCCACAAGAGTAAATTCCCTCCTATAGTCAAGCTGGTCCTAAATGCTCAACTCATAGCGGCTGCCTACAAAATACTGACGCCCCAGGCAAAGCGGCTGCCCGTCATCGGCAAGAAACTTGACGTCACTCCGGAGCAATGGGTCGCCGGCTGATGTTCCCAAGAAGGTTGCCTGTTCAGAAGTAGCCTTGACGGCACTCACCAACCATTCGCCGCTGACCGCCACCTTCTTACTTGATATCCGCTCGTCAGCCTGTGACGGCATCGCCCTTCGTTCATCGGACTTTATGGGCGCGTTTCCTGATACTTCTTCCTGGAGACCTGGTCTCGAGTACGTACGCGCCGATACAGGCGACGATTTCCCCGATGGCTACGATGCGGTTATTATGATCGAGAAAGTCCGCATTCAGCCCGACGGTTCAATCGCCCTTGACAAAGATGTCCAGGTTTTGCCTGGCAGCAATGTTAGTCAGGCCGGATCAACGCTCGCAGCCGGACACCTCTTGTTACCCGCGGGCTATCTTATACGATCTACTGACATAGCCGCCCTTTGCTTGGGCGGTATTTCCGTCGTCCCCGTGTGGAAAAAGCCGCTTGTGGCGTTTATCCCTACCGGCAGCGAGCTTGTTGCAGCCGGGACACATCCTCGGCGCGGTGAGATGATAGAGTCCAATGCCCTCATGGTCAAGCACATGCCCATGCAATACGACGCTGACACCCTGACGTTCCCTATTGTCCGTGACAATCCCAAAGATCTTGAAGAGGCGTTTGATGCGGCGCTGAAAGTCGCCGATATTGTGGTGATAAACGACGGGTCCGCTGTTGGAAGTGAGGATTTCAATGTCCGCATGATAGAAAAGCGCGGACATGTCGTCCACCATTACATTGCTGCAACCCCCGGTCGTCCTCTTATGATGGCCGTCGCAAACGGAAAACCAATTATTGATCTTCCGGGACCCATACTCGCTGCGTTTTATGGGACAACCTGGTGCTTGCAAGCCATCGTCAAACACATCTTAGATATCCCTATGGAAAGACCCCGGACCATAACGGCCACCGCCGAGACCCCGGCCGGCTCACACCCCTCGATCGCCATGCTGCAACGATGGAATGTCACCCGTACGGCCCATGGGTATGTCGCACGGTATTTCAACTTCCAAAAGGGAGAGACAGCGGACGCCCTAGTCTCAAACGCCCTACGGGTCTCGCCCCTCGGTGAGGAGTATCTGGAAGCGGGACAGCAGGTCGAGCTGGAACTTTTGGAAGGAGTCGAGTCCCTTGCCGCTGATACCGCCAAAACACCCGGTTTTGTCATACCGTTCGACGATGAGGGGCATGCGCTCGGGTCCTATGCGGCAGTAGGATTGCGTGCAGCGGGGACGGCCGGTGACACACAGACGACCGAGATACCGATAAGCGCCGGCGAAATGGGTGATTTCTCCAGCGCACATATCATCGACACTGAACGCGATACGGGACGCTGAACACAATACGGACTGCACAGGTACCTAGAAACGGCTATCCTACGTATCAAGGCGAAAGGATCAATCGAAGGGTGTCGGGATGCGGCAAATATCTGAGGGAAAACACGTTCTCGCCATCGAGCATCTCTCATGTTCCTATGGACACACAGACGTATTCCGGGATGTCTCGATGTTCTTGGACCCTGGCGACATCTGCGTTCTCCGGGGAGTCAACGGAGCCGGAAAGAGTACGTTGCTCCGCTGCATCGCCGGCAGGCAGCTGTTCTCGTCAGGCGTAATACGGCTCGATGGAAAAGATGCCTCCAAAGGCACCGATTCTGATGCAGTCATCTTCGTGGAGGACACGCCTTCCTTCTATGAGGACCTGACAGCCCGAGAACACATACGGTTTGCCCTGAGGCTCAAGGGTCTCGATGACGCCGAGAAGCACGCCGAAGAGCTCGCGGGGGCATTTGACCTAAGAGGCTCCCTCGATTCCTTCCCCTCGTCCTTCTCGCGGGGGATGCGCTATAAGCTGGCGCTTGTCATTGCGTTCTCACTCGATCCGACCCTCCTCCTGCTTGACGAGCCCTACGGCCCCATAGACAAGAAAGCCGCGACGGCACTCGACAGCCTGATAGAGGAATATGCACAGAGAGGCCGTTCCGTCCTCCTCTCCTGTCATCAGGGTGCAGAGGGACTCCATCCCACCGTCGATGCCTTCCTTGAGGAAGGCAGCCTGCAGGTTGTGCGGCCATGACCTCCAGTCGCTGTCATAGTATCTGGCGAGAAGTCCTCTGGCTTGAAGGGCGGCACCTGCGCACCACCGTCAACCGGGCCTTGAGCCTCGCCGGAGCTGACCTCGAAGATTCCAAAGGATACCTGGTGTATCTCGCCGCGATACTCATCGCTTGGACCATTTCCTCATGGGCGATGCTCTCGGCAGGTGTCGCTTCCCGGCTCGCTCAGCTCGGATCGGCAGAGCTATCCTTGCTTATGGAACTCATTGAGGCGCTGCCCCTTGCCTTCACCGCCATCGCAGCCGTCCGTGGGCTGCATCGGTCCTCATTGCTCCTCTCCAAGGCAGATACCACCTTTCTGACCGGTAGCTCCTGTGCCCTCCGCGTGACCTATACCTTCCACGCACTCGGGAGGGCGATACTCTCCTTGGCGGGGTCCGCGTTTGTCCTCTCCCTGTTCGGTGGCGGTATGTCCGCCGTTATGCCCAGGCTTTGTTGGGGCTGTATCACGTTTCTCCTATCATCGGCATTTCCCCTTGGATCGCTCATAGGATCCGCGCTGGGCCTCATGCGTCTGACAGGCAATCCCCAAAGGCCTGTCTGGCACATCGCCTCGTTTGGCATCGGCACCGTCGGTGCCGTGTTTCTCGGCTACCACTTCTCACATACAGTCGGAATACCCCTGCTACTTTTGGCAGTGGAGCCTGTCAGTGCGATTGCAGTAGGTGTCGCCTCCCTGCTCTTGTCCTGCCTGGTCATCGTCTGGCTCCTGTCCACAAATCGGGAGATAGATGTCCGTGTTATCGTGGAGGAGAGCGCCCTCTTTGCAGAGCTGCAGGCATACGACCCCTTCCTCTCACCCACTGCAACCGCTGAAAAGCGGAGGATCCTCAGAAACCATAAAGCTGCCCAAAGGGAGAAGAGGGGCTTCCTCCCCATGCCCTCAGCCTCACCGCCGATAGGGCGCAGGCGGATGGCATTGCTCTCCCATGCCGTGATCTCAGGTGTACGGAGACCGGGTTATGTGGGAGATGCCCTGATATGGTCTGCAATTGTCGTCCCCTCGGGTATCGCCATCATGGCACTGCCCGTGAACAAAGGGCTTCTCATCCCCTGGCTTGCCCTCTGTCTGGCATGCCTGTCATATGCACGAGAACTCTGCCATGTGTTCTTTGCCGATACCGAAGACGTCCTCATCGACCCCGTCCCGGTCTATGGGCTCCTGACGACGCTTACCCTTGACTCGCTTCCCTCTTTGATACTTGCCGTCCTCGCTTCCGTAGGGGTGACGCTGCCCGTCCTCCTTACGGCAAATGGGAACCTCGGATGGATCCTCGTGGGCGTCTTGCTCGACATCGGCATTGTCGTCTCCTGCGGACTCTCATCAGTGAGCCTGCCTCCCCTCTATGCAAGGATTCCCTACGAGATATCAGGCTTCGTAGTTGCCTTGGTCGCAGCGCTCACATCGCTCGCGGGTCTGGAGGTGGCGCTTGTCTGCCTCGCCGTCCTTCTCGCCATAGGCGTCGCACTTCTCGCCAGCGTCGGTGACCGCTCTCAACGGGCTTTCCGCTTCCGACGGGTTTTCCGCTAAAGAATCGCGACCATTAGGTATCTGCTGCTAAGAAAAGACGACCAGTAGGTATTTTAAGAGGCGAGAAGGGCCACTGAAGAGGGCAAATCTACCTAATGGTCGGATTTTCTTAGCGGAGGCCACCTAATGGTCTCGATTCTTTAGCAGAAATGCCTCCGGCCGAGCAACCCCGACATAAACGCCCACGGCAGAGCAGACCCGGCAAGAAAACGAATCCCACCATGAGGCCCCAAGGAGACCCCAAGGCAACCTTAAAGCAACCCTAAGGCGACCCCAAGGCCCGCTGTTGTCCAGTAGGAAATCACTTCCGAATCGCGCGGTATCGGCTGGGGGTGCAACAGGAAAGCGCTTTGAAGGTCTCGGAAAAGCTTCCCTGGTTCGAGTAGCCGACAGCCTCGGCAATCTGGCGAATGCTGAGATCGGTCTTTGCCAACAGCCTTTGTGCATATTCAATACGCTGTTCTCGCACATATTCCTGCGGTGTTTTGTTCACGACCTTCTTAAAGGCGTCAATCATGCGAGATTCGCTGACATGAAACACGGAACTCAACGCCCGGGTCGACAGATCCTTTGCCACATTTGATTTGATATAGAGCGAGATATATTTGTACAGCCGCTCGTCCACGGCCGAATATGCCTGGCAATCATGTGTGCAGCGCTTACTTTCACTCACGAGTAATGCAAAGCACTCGGTAACCTTTGCACGATAGTACGAGGTGGCCACGGATCGACACAGCCGGGCATTGCCGAGTTCAGTGACTGCGGCAGTAAGGGTGGGTATATCATGGTAGCCATTGAGCAGCCCAATGGCCTGTAAAAGCTGTTCGGACGTAACCTGCAGAATACCCGCCAGCCGGGGAATCGCACTTGGCAAAAGCGAGATGGAGTAGGAACTGAACTTGGCATCAGCCTCTATGACCTGCTGAAAATGATGCTCACCCAACGCGTAGCCGATAAGTGAAGGATGTCGCTGCCCAAAGCTGTCGATAAAGAACATGGGCATGTCCTCCATATAGCAACCGAAGCCAACCATACCGGTAGACCAACCATGCATAACCACACGTTCACGCAATGAAACGCTCATCGAGACCACCACGATATCGGAGTCGACAATGTGATACCAATACTCTCCGAAACCGTATGCGGGGTCGATGATCCATGTATCCCCATAGGGACGAATATCCTTTGGTAATATCAAACCCTTCTCGATCGCCTGTGTATGGTGGATTCCATGGATAGCTTCGACTGCGGGGTCGAACATCGCATGAATCTCAGCCCGATTTGTGGACTCATCTTTTTTGACCATCGGATCAATGACAAGTTCCTTGGCCTTGCCCGACGACAGGTTTCGATACCATTTGGTGATCAAACTTGTTTCGGTAAGATGCAAAAGATTTTCGGTGCGATTATCCACTTGGACCCAAGGTCTTTCTCGGAAGTCAACTTTGTCTATCATTAGTTAGACCAATCTAACATATTCTTATCGGAAAGGAAAGACGTTTGGAGCAGGAGGCTCTTCGTTACTACCGTGTTGATCCCCGTATTGCATTGCTCGTTTTGATTCCCCTCAATGCAGGGGTCACCTTGTATCCCCACATCGGTTTCCAGATCGCATCGATGGCCCTCATACTCATGCTCATGTTGATCTGCCGACGGCCCTTCTCGGCACTGAAGTGGATGATTGCATACCTACTGATATTTTTCTTTGCACATCTCCCGGGGATATCCGGCTGGGAATGGCTCAGCCCGCTTGGCAGCATGCTCCTTATGTTCCAGCGTGTATTTCCCGTTGCGGCCTTTGCCTCGCTTTGCCTTGCGACCACACGTTCAGGAGAGTTTGCCTGTGCCCTTCAGAAACTTGGCCTCCCGTCCAAGCTCATCGTCTCCCTATGCGTTGCCCTGCGCTTTGTTCCCACACTTGCCCATGAGTTCAAGGCGGTGGCCGAAGCCATGAGGATTCGCGGCCTTGCCTCCTCTCCGGTAGCCGTGGTCGCACATCCTGCGCGTACCGTCGAGCATCTGATGGTCCCCGTCATCGGACGGCTGGGGATCATCGCCGATGAGCTGGGCAATGCCGTAGTCGCACGTGGAGCAGATACCGACCGAAAGCGCAGCTCATATTATGACTTGCATATACAGGTAATCGACATCGCGCTTCTGATAATCGAATACGCCCTGTTCGCAGCCATGGTCCTTGCCAAGATCGGGGTGGGAGTCCTATGAGCACCGACTCATTGCCGATAAGTACCGCCGTCTCGCCGAGAGATACCGCTGCCACCGTGCCATCTGCAGACATCGCCGTATCGCTGGAGCATGTCTCATTCCGCTATAACAAAGAGGAATCGGAGGTGCTGGAAGACATCAACCTGTCCATCCGTCCAGGCGAATGCATAGTGCTCACGGGCGAATCCGGCTGCGGGAAGACAACCCTGACCAGAACCATAAACGGCCTGATCCCGTTGGTCTACCAAGGGGTCTTGAAGGGACGCGTCTCCGTCGCCGAAAAGCCCGTCACTGAATGGACATCGGGAGATTTGGCGGTAACGGTCGGCTCGGTATTCCAAAACCCACGCAGTCAATTCGTAAACTCGGAAGTTGAGGCCGAGCTTGCGTTCGGCTGTGAGAACCAAGGACTCTCGCGAGAAGAGATTGTGAGGCGCATACACGAAAGCGTTCGGGTGTTCGGAATCGAAGAACTGCTGCACCGGCGGGTGGAGGAGCTTTCCGGAGGCCAGCGTCAAATGGTGATCCTTGCCTCTGTATACGCTACGAACCCCGATATCTTTGTTTTGGACGAGCCCACGGCCGCCCTCGACGTGACGTCTATGAGATGCTTGGGTGCGGCCCTTGCCAAACTCAAGTCCATGGGGAAAACCATCATTGTGTCCGAACACCGCCTCTGGTGGCTCGCGGACCTTGCCGATCGGGTCGTCGTTATGGAAGACGGCCGTATTGCGGGGACTTGGTCCGCGAAAGAATTCGGCGCGATCCCCTTTGAAACCCGTTTGCGCTGGGGTCTGCGTGCCTGGAAGGTCGACGAGGTCGATGCTGCCGCCCATCGGCGTTTCTCCCATACATCTGTGATCGGGCATCCCGTACATGAGTGTGCGGCCGATACCTCGTTGAGGACAAGGGACCTACGTGTCTCGTATCGGCACCGGGATGCAGTGATAGATGGTTGCGATTTTGATATTTCCGCGGGGACAGTCGTCGGTCTTGTCGGTGCCAACGGTGCAGGAAAAACCACGCTTGCACGATGCCTATGCGGCATCCAGAAAGAGGCAGCAGGTACGGTTGAGTTGGCGGGTAAAGCGCTTAGGACCTCGCAGCGCGCAGGCGTCATCTACCTGGCCATACAGGAACCGGGATACCAGCTGTTTGAACACACTGTCGTTCGTGAGCTCGAGGAGGCGCACGATCGCAACGATGCGCATATTCCGCAGGTCTTCTCCGTCAAGTCACTTATGGAAGACTTCCGTCTGACAAACCTCGCCCAACGCCATCCCCTGTCGCTGTCCGGCGGGCAGCGACAGCGCACGTCGATTGCTGCCGGCCTGCTATACGGCGCACAGGCCCTTGTCATGGATGAGCCGACCAGCGGCTTAGACTATAACAACATGGCAAGCATTGCCAGACAGATCGACCGTCTCAAACAGCAGGGTATGGTCATCTGCATAATCACACACGATTATGAATTTCTCTGTGCGGCCTGTGATGCCGTACTCCCCCTGCATGATGGCCATATGTCACCGCCCATTCCCCTTACCCCGGAAACACTCGGGCACATAAAGAGATTGCTCGGTTTTTCATAACAACAGGATCCTATAGGAAAGGAACGTATGATGGACGAAACAACGATTGGGTCTCAAGCCGCAAACACCGGACGGCTCACCGCAAAGGATTTCATATTCTGCGCGGTATTCGGCGTGCTTATCTTTTTCATCACCATGGCCTTTGCCATGATATGCAGCTTTGACTATCGCCTCTGTTGGGGGGCGCACGCACTATCGTCACTCATCTCAGGCATGGCATGGATGTATGTCGTGCAGCGTGTGCCTAAACGCGGAGCCATAGTGGTCATGGGCGCGATTATGGCCATATTCGGCTCTGTCATGGGTATGTTCTGGACAGGCCCTGCCGGCATTTTCATTGGCTGCCTTGCTGCAGAGCTTATTCTGGGTGACCCCAAAAAGCGTACGAAGGGCAAGCTCCTTACCTCATTCCCCACATTCATCTTCCTGTTCTGGCTTGGTCACATATCCTTGGTCTACATGATCGGTAAGGATGCCTATGTTGCCCAATGCGTCCAGGCGGGTATGGCACTGGAATTCTCCCAGAACATGGTCGGCTTCATGTACAGTCCCGCAATGGTCGCCATGGGCCTTGCCACTATTATTTGCGCAACACTGGGCGGCTTTATTGGCACCAAGGTATTCGCAAAGCATTTCAAGCAGATTGGGATGTGACGACCATGCCGAAAGTCTCACAAGAGCATAGAGACCAGGACAAAGCTGGGCGGGCGGCGATCACGCTGTTAGCGGCCTATATCAAGGGCCGAACCATTCTCGCCCAGTTCTTTACGGTCCTGTCCGCACTCCTGGCCTTTGTCCCCTACCTTGCCCTCGTATGGTTGGGCGATATCTTCATCGCTTCCCAACAGGGCAACCAACCGCTTGATGTCGAGAAGGTCGACCGTATCGTGATGCTCTTGATGACGGCATTTATGCTCAAGCTGATGTTCTATTTGCTGTCTCTTACGATCACGCACTTCGCCGACATGAAGTTGCGCTTCATTATCCGAAACGCCATCGTCGACCGCCTCAGCCGTGTCCCTCTTGCATGGTTCAGCAAAACAGGGTCAGGCAAGATCAGAAACGCCGTCCAAGATGACACTAAAACGGTACACACGGTGATCGCCCACGCTCCGGTCGACTTGATCAACGGTGTCCTCACGCCGGCGGTACTGCTGGTCTTTATGCTCGTCGTCAACTGGCGCCTGGCACTTATCGGCATTGCGACGATCCCGTTTTATGTGGTGCTCTATGGCTCCTCCATGAAAGACATGGGGCCTAAAACGGCGGAGATGAACAACAATCTGGCAAGCGTCTCGGCGACCATGGTGGAATTGGTGTCGGGCATCAAGATCATCAAGGCATTCGGGAGAAGCGGCGAGTCCTATCACAACTATGAAAAAGCCGCCCAAGCCTTCGCGGACTCTTATTGGGAATGGTGTGCACCGATGATCGGGCGCTGTTCTGTCGCCGCTGAATTCGTTTCTATCCCGGTATTGTTACTGGTCAACCTTGGTGGCGGAGCCCTGGTGTATGCCGCAGGACTTGCAACGCTCCCCCAAATCCTCGCCTGCACCCTGATTGCGCTGGTATTGCCTAACGCCATGATGAGCGTGGCTAGCATCACCTGGTCATACCAACTGGCAGGATCTGCAGCGATACGCTTGGTCGAGTTGATGGACACGTCTTCCTTGGAAGAGCCGGCACATCCTCAAGAGGTCGGAGATGACCATAGGATCGTGGTCGAAGACCTTGCATATTCATATGGCGAGACCCAGGCACTCAACGGTGTCAACCTGACCCTTGAGCCTGGGACACTCACCGCACTTATCGGCCCCTCGGGGTCAGGCAAGTCGACGTTGGCACAGCTGATCGCCCGCTTCGATGATCCCTCCGAGGGATCGATCACGCTCGGCGGCATCGATATACGCTCGCTGTCCGCAGACGACCTGTATCGAAACGTGTCTTTTGTGCTGCAAGACGCCATGCTGCTCAATACAAGCATCCGACGCAATATATCCCTCTCAAAACCGCAGGCAAGCCTGGAAGAGGTGCGTGCTGCTGCCAAGGCCGCGCAGATCGACGCTTTCATCATGTCTCTTCCCAAAGGCTACGACAGCATCATCGGCACCGACTGTGAGCTGTCGGGCGGCGAGGCCCAGCGTCTGTCTATTGCACGCGCCCTGTTGATCGACGCGCCTGTCTTGATCATGGATGAGGCCACAGCCTTTGCCGACCCCGACTCGGAAGTCGAGATCCAACGGGCCCTCAGCGGCCTTATTGAGGGGCGTACCGTCCTGGTGATCGCCCACCGCTTGAACTCCGTGATAGGCGCCCATCAGATCGCCGTTATGGACGAAGGCAAGATTGTGGCGGTAGGCACCCATGAGACGTTGTTGAACAACAAGCAGTACCGCACGCTGTTGGAACAGAGCGGCTTTGACGCCGCCGGTATTGCAGAGGAGAAGGGCGGGCGCCATGAGTAGAAATCGGAATCTTCTGTCCCGTTTCCGCCGGTATATGATTCCCGAAGATGCTGCGATGCATAAACGGGGCATGGCGGCATGCATCTCGGCCGGCATATTCACGGGTCTGGCGTTGTGCACGATGATGCCGGCGGCGATGTCACTCCTGACGGCTGAGCCGCAATGGGGTCTCAGCTTCAACACATGGGTGATAATCCTCGTGGTGTTGACCGCCTTCTCCTGCGTACTTGATTATTGGGGCACCAAGCTCGGATACACAGCCGGTCTGGGCTATATGCGCATGCTGCAAAGACATATCGGTAACAAGGTGGCCTCGCTGCCCTTGGGGTGGTTCTCGGCATCAAGCGCCGGTCTTTTGAGCCGCATCGTCACACAGGAGATGATGACAAGCGGACAGGCAGTTGCCTACTTTGTAGGAGGGTTCCTCAGGAACCTCTGTGCCTGCGTCATCTTCGGCCTGGGGACATGGGTCTGGAACTGGCGGCTTGGACTTATAGTGACCATAGCAATCCCCATATTGTTCGTCCTGTTCAAATTGGGACAGAAATGCATTGAGAAACAGTATGCAAATGAGAGTCCCGCAGAGGAAGAGTTGGCTTCCCGCATTGTTGAGTTTGCCCAATGCCAAGGCGCATTGCGCGCCTGCCATGCCGGATCGACCTACGAGGAGCTCAGCAGCAGCTTTGCCGTAGCCCGGCGAAAATCAGTACGTGGCCTTTGGTGGGGCGTATTGGGTAATATGCTCACCGGCATGGGACAACAGCTGTTGGTGTTCTCCATGATCTTGTTGGGGAGCTCCCTGTGTGTCACCGGCATTGCCGCGCCGTTTGAGGCGATCATCATTATCGGTGTATCGTTGCGCTTCTCGACCATGATTGCCGATATCTCGGCCTCACTCTTTGGTTTGGAGGAACGCCGTCAAACCTTAGACGGTATCGATGCGGTAATGGATGCACCGGAAATGCCGGTTCCTCAGACGTCCAAGGATCTCCCGCATGACGCAAGCGTCAGCGCCGATCATGTCGCATTCTCGTACGTCCCCGACAAGCCTGTACTGCGTGATGTTCATTTCACGGTTCCATCATCGAGTATGCTCGCTATCGTGGGGTCATCGGGTTGCGGCAAGACGACGGTGATCAAGCTCGCCGCGCGTTTTTATGACACGACTTCGGGCGCCATGAAAATCGGCGGGGTCGATGTGCGCGATTTGAGCACCGAGGATCTCTTCAAGAACGTCTCCTTCGTCTTCCAGGACGTCTATCTGTTCAACGACACGCTGCGCAATAACGTGCTGCTTGCGCGTCCGGATGCCAGCGACAGCGATATCGAGCGGGTCGCCGATTTGGCAGGCGTGACCGAGATCGTCAAGCGTCTTCCCGACGGATGGGATACGGTTTGCGGCGAAAGCGGCCGTGCCCTTTCGGGCGGCGAGCGTCAACGTGTTTCAATTGCCCGCGCGCTGCTCAAGCAGGCTCCCATCGTCCTGTTCGACGAGGCGACCTCGGCACTCGATGCTGAAAACGAGGCCAATATCGTCAAGTCTATCGAAGAGCTGCGCAAATCATCGACGGTGATTGCCGTCGCCCACAAGCTGGAGACTATCAAGATGGCCGATAAGATCATCGTTTTGAATGCGTCAGGGAGCATTGAAGAGGAGGGAACACACGATGAGCTGCTCGCGCTAAACGGTGCCTATGCGGACTTCTGGGGCAAGCGCGTCTTGAGTGCCCAATGGAAGCTGGCGTAGGTGGAAAAGCGTCAGGTAGAATGGCCAACAGCGGTGGCAACGGGCAGCCTCGTCGGCGCGGGTGGAAAAGCAGCAGACAGCAAGGGCGACGCGAGTAGAAAAGCGGCGGGTGCATGTGAGTTTAAGGGGGATTTCAAAATCTGCTAAAAATCCGCGACCATTAGGGGTAGTATGCCGAATATTGGTGTCAGAGCGCGCATGCCGAGAAGCGCCCGGAGGAAACTCTCCTGGTAGAAAGCGTAACCGATGCAAGACAAGAGAACCAGACGAGAGAGCAACTTCTTGGAGCAAAACACTGCGAAAGCCTTCGAATGGAAACTAAACCTGAATGAGGCGCTAAACTGTTCATAAAGGCTTCTGGAAGGAGGACCATGAAGGCCATGGGAGAGACGGGAGGCACGTCTGCCAGTATCACCCGACGTTTCTGGGCACTCGTTTGGGGTTTGGGACTTATTGGCCAGCTCGTATGGGTCGTTGAAAACCAGTGGTTCAACACCTTCATCTATGCCAAGATCGCCAAAGACCCCACGATCATCGGCTGGATGGTCGCCGTCTCGGCCCTCACGACCACAGTCTCGACCTTCCTCTTCGGTACAGCGTCCGACCGTATGGGCAGGCGCAAACCCTTCGTAGTCTGGGGCTACATCCTCTGGGGAGTCTTCACTATAGCCTTCGGTTGCTCGGAATTCATCACAGGCGGCTCACCTACAAACGATGAGCAGGTGCTTATGATGGCCGCTACAGCCGTGGTCCTGGGAGATGCTGTCATGAGCTTCTTCGGCTCCATGGGAAACGACGCCGGCTTCAACGCCTGGATGAACGACAACATGAACAGCGAGAACCGCGGGGCGATTGGGGCGGCTATTGCCACCCAACCCGTCATCGGCACCATCGTGGGCACGGTCGCAGGCGGCCTCATCGTGGGAACCGAGGACAACTACATGGGCCTCTTCGTCATATTTGGCGCAGCCGCCATCTTCTTCGGCATCGTGGCACAACTCACAATGCGTGAGGCGCCGGGACTTGCCCCCAAACATGAGGGTGGCTTCTGGCAGCAGCTTGCAAGCGGGTTCAAGCTACGCGAACTTCTCGCGCATAGGGAACTTGTCGCCGTATTCCTCGTGCTCATGGTCTACTTCACAGCCTTTGACGTCTACTACCCGCACATGGGTAACTTCATGATCTACTATTTGGGCTTTGATGCCGGGTCTATCGGCATCATCCAAGGCGTCCCGCTCATTTTGGCCATGACCGTAGTCATCCCGACCACGCACCTTGTGAACAAAGGCAGGCTCACGTTGGCAGCCACCATCTCGATCATCCTGAGTTGCCTGGGTATCGGCCTCATCGGCCTGCTCGTACGACCCGAGACCGTGGATCCCACAACTATATTCAATCCCATACCCCTCGCCGGGATGCTCGTCTTCGGTTGCGGTTACATCATGTTCATGCAGGTCATGAATGTATGGATGAAACAGCTCTTCCCCGATGGCTCGCGCGGCCAGTTCGAGGGCTTCCGCATCATCTTCTTCGTGCTCATACCGTGGCTCTTGTCGCCATTCATCTCAAACCCGCTCATCATGGCAAACGGGGCCATCACCGATGCGAACGGTATGACGGCGTACCTGCCCACGCATACACTGCTTCTTGTTGGCGCCGCACTCACATTGTTTTCATTCGTACCGCTTATAATGGCGGCACGCCTACATGGCAGAGGCCAAAGGATATGAGGCGGACGATCAAACCATACGGACGGAGGTAGACATGCAGGACCGAAAAAAGAGATCGACGAGGCCATAGAGACTGGGAGGAAAGCTCTGCAGGCACTCGACGAAGCAGCCGAGAAACTCGGTTCGGCTAAGCGTTGGGGAATCTGGGATATCGTGGGTGGAGGACTCGTCTCAAGTCTTGTCAAACATTCGCGTATTGACGATGCACGCGAACTTCTGCAGCAGGCACGTAACGAGCTCGAGTTCTTCTCGGATGAACTCGACGATATACAGGAGAATCTCCCCGAATTCGATTTGGAAATATCGGACTTGGTATCTACCTTTGACATCGTATTCGACAACGTATTCGCTGACATCCTTGTCCAGGAGAAGGTCGAGGAGACAGCATGGGAGGTCGACAAAACCCGCACCCGGGTGAAGGATGCCGTCGACCGGCTCTGTGAGCTGCGTCAAGAAACTGATTGACCCATAGTCGTCGGTTAGTCGCTGGTTAGTCATCGGTTATGCCGCAGCCTGTGCCTTCTCGGACCTATAGGTCACAAACTCGATCGCAAAGCCCACTATAGCCGAAGCGAGCGAGGCGATAATAGCCCAGAGGATGTATGGGGCCCTCGACACCTGCAGGTGGGATGAATGAAAGCCAGTTGAAGACCCCAAGACCTCCCGAGATGTAGATCGTGGCACCTGTGATGCCGATGATGAGACCACCTACCGCCGAACCGATGCATGCGTTGACAAAGGCACGCTTGTCCGGAAGGGCGATACCATAGATGGCAGGTTCGGTCACGCCGAAGAAGAATGACGAGATCATAGCCGGAATAGCAACGGCACGGACAAGGCCACAGGTGAGGCTGGGGGTGAGGCTATGGGCCAGACTATGCCCCCAGCGCACAGATCGGTACGACAAAAATACCATCCTCCCGTAGATAGCTGTACTCGCCGACACCGACAAGCACCATACAAAAAGCAGGAGACCCCATCTTGTCGATATCGATGGCGTCACGCAGGCTCTTCAAGCTTGACGCACCTTCCTCTATGAGGTCATCGCCACCAAGTTTGACCTCGACAAGACCGTAGGTTCCATCTCGAAGGTGGACGACCGCATCGCACTCCAGCCCACTGCTGTCTCGATAATGTGAGACGAAGCCGTCCAGCTCATCCATATAGCATCTGAGATCACGGATACACAGGCTCTCGAACAGGAGGCCGAATGTCCTGAGATCCGCGATAAGGCCATCTGGATCTGTACCAAGGGCTGCGACGGCTATCGATGGGTCCGTATAGTGCCTTGTGTTGGTCGTACGGATGGCAGCTTTCGAGCGGAGGTTCGGATTCCATGCGGAAAGCTCCTCGATAACGAACAGGTTCTTCATCACATCGAGGTAAGTTCTCACTGTTTTATCGCTTGCCACAACATCAGATTGACTCATATCGGCAACCATCTGCGAGACCTTACCTTGGGATGCCGTAAAGCGGGCATACGAGCGCATGATGAGCCGAGCCCGCTCAGGACTTCTTTGAGTCTTGTCGACCTCGGAAACCTCAGTCTCAGCAATTGCGTCGACATAGTTGTATGCCTGCTGCAAGGCGACATCATCATCTTGGCCGATAGCACGCGGCCAACCCCCACGGGCTGTAAGGAAAGCGATCCTCCCGATATCCGCCGCCCCTGCGACCATAGGCAGCTCAGCACCTTCAAGAAGGCTTCGTAACGACACAGAGCCAGTGGAATCCCCTGATTCCGCAAGACTCATGGGGCGCATCCTTATCCGCCCGATACGCCCTGTACCCGTATGTTTGATCGCCCCTCTTTCAGGCGGGACAGTCGATCCAGTCAGAATGAATTGGCCGAACTTCCCCCTATGATCGCACTCAAAGCGAACTGCGTCCCAAAGCTCAGGGGCAAGCTGCCATTCGTCGATGAGACGAGGTGTCTCTCCTTCTAGAAGCATCGATGGACTGATTTGAGCAAGCCTGATGTTCTGTTCGCGGGCATCCGGCTTCTGCATATACAGCCTGCTTCCTGCAATCTGCTCGGCAGTCGTAGTTTTTCCGCACCATTTTGCCCCCTCGATGAGAATCGCATCACTTGCCCTGAGTTTTCTTTTAAGGACGGTGTCATATATGCGAGGGAGGTATTGCATCGTCTCTCCTTACACTCTGAGCCCTACTAGGGTATTTTTGATCCCAATTCATATACAATACCAATAATATCGCATTTTCATTACCAATTTTGTGGGAATTTTATTACCAAAAATATGAAGAGAGATACATAGAAGCGGTGACCCCTGTGACGTAAAGGGAAATGGCCCCGGTCACAGCTATCTCGTGCAGCACAGCGCCGGTTCCGGAAAGTCGAATTCCATCGCATGGAGTGCGTACCAGCTATCCACCATGTTCGATGCGCAGGACCAGCCAATGTTCGACTCGGTGGTAATCGTTACCGACCGCACGGTGCTCGACCGCCAGCTGCAGGAGACTATCAGCGGCCTTGACCACGTTAAGGGGCAGATCACCGTCATCGACGACAAGTGCATGTCCCAGGACCTGAAGGACGCACTCAACAGCGATGCCGGACTCATCGTGTCCACCCTGCAGAAGTACTCCGTCATCTACGAAGAGGTGGAGTCGAAAGGCAAGAAGTTCTGCGTCATCGTCGACGAGGCCCACAGCTCTCAGACGGGCAGCCATGCGATCCACCTCAAGCAGACGCTTGCGGACCCGACCGAGGCGCTGAAGGAGTTTGCCGACTACGAAGAGCAGTGGGAAGGCGAAAACGAGGAGGTGCGCGACGGCATGCTCCGTGAAATGGCGGCGCACGGTCATCACGAGAACACCACGTTCCTCGCTTTCACCGCGACTCCCAAGAACCAGACGCTGGAGCTCTTCGGCGAGGAGCAGACCGACGGATCGTTCCGCCCGTATCATGTCTACAGCATGAGGCAGGCGATCCAGGAGGGATTCATCCTCGACCCGTTGGCGAACTACGTGACCTACAACGAGGCGTTGCAGCTTGCGAAGACGGTGCCAGACAACCCTGATGTCCCTACTTCGCCAACCCTTAAGCTGCTGCGGAAATACACCGAGCTGCATCCGTACGCAATCGGGCAGAAGGCCCGCATCATCGTGGAGACGTACCGCGAGGTGACGCGCAAGAAGATCGGCGGTCGCGGCAAGATGATGATGGTCACCGATTCTCGTCTTGCGGCTGTTCGATACTACCATGCGATTAAGAACTATCTCGAGACCCAGGGGTACAGCGACACTGAGGTGCTGGTGGCGTTCTCCGGCTCGCTGCAGGACCCGCAGGACGGCCTCGATGGACCTGAGTACACCGAGCCGGAGCTCAATATCGGCCATGACGGCAGCCACGTGAAGGAATCTCAGGCGAAGAAGGAGTTCCACAACTGGGGTTCCATCCTCGTCGTCGCGGAGAAGTACCAGACCGGCTTCGACGAGCCGCTGCTGCATACTCTGGTTGTGGACAAGCGCCTGCGCGACGTGAAGGCGGTGCAGACCATCTGCCGCATCGACCGCACGTGCAGGGGCAAGACGGACACGCTGGTCATTGACTTCGCCAACACGCGCGAGGACATCCTGGACGCCTTCCAGCCCTACTACACCGAGACCGACCTAGCGGAGCCCATCGACACAAACCGCATCTACAAGGTACTGAACGAGATCCACGGCTACCACGTGTACTACGAGGACGATGCTGAGGCCGTTGCCGCTCTGGAGTTCGGCAAGGATCGCAAGAACGTTCAGGGCAAGATCAAATCGCTCCTGACACCTGCCGCCAAGCGATACAACGAGCTCGACGAGGAGTCGCGCTACCAGTTCCGCCGCAAGGTGCGCAGCTTCATCAAGTGGTACGGGTACGTGACGCAGATCGTGCGCATGTTCGACCGCGAGATGCACAAGGAGTACGTGCTACTCTCGTACTTGGTGCATCTGCTCAGCGCCGACAAGATTGATGTGGAGGCCATCGACGACAAGGTGCAGATGGACTTCTACAAGCTGACGGAGATCTACCATGGCGCCATCGAACTAGAGGATGCTCACGGCACGCTTGAGCAGTCCATCAAGAACACGCAGAGCAAGCTGGACAAGCGGCAGGACCCACTGCAGGAGCTCGTGGACAAGATCAACGCGGAGTATGCAGGCAAATTCACCGAGGATGACCGCGTTGTGATGGAAATTCTCTACCGGAGGCTAGCGAAGAGCAAGCGCGTGCGCGAGAGCCTGGCACACGACAGCGAGACGGTGTTCACCGACAGCACGTATCCGAAGATTTTCGGCGACGAGGCCATGGACGCTTACATGAGCGCACAGGAGACCTTCACCTCTATCTTCCAGGACAAGGAGAAGTACGGGATCATCATGAAGACCATCGGGCAGATGCTGATTCAGCAATCGAGGCATGGCTGGGATGATGAGGGGGATGGAGAATAGTTGAGAATCCGAGCCCATCATCTGCGGAGATGCGGCTTGCAGGCTCGAATTATGCGTTGAAACAGTTCAATCTTTGGATAAGGTTTACCTGTTTATTTAGTCATGGGATAATGATCCTTGGGCAAAATATAGCCTGAAATATAACATGTGTTATAACGAATAGGAATATCATGACATTCGGCGAAAAGATCAAGTTTGCGCGCAAGCAGCTGAGCATGACTCAGGCTGAATTGGCGAGCGCGCTCGGTGTCAGTTTTGCGACAGTCAACCGATGGGAGAACGGCCAGGTGAATCCAAGCACGCTCGCTCAGAAGGCTTTTAAGGACTTTTGCGAGAGCAGCTTCATCGTCTTCCCCCAAAGGTAGTGCACACGAGGGGTGAAGGTAATGGCGCGGGCAGACTTGCTGTGCGACATCATAAAGTATGGGCTAAGTGGAGACCAGGAGAAGCTGCGGCAATCCATTGAAGCTATGGCTGCCGAGGAACGCGAGAAGCAGCATCGCGTTCTGGCGGACCGCATTGATACCCTTCTGAAAACTTCCGAGAATCGAGAGAGACACGAGGAGGCCGCACAAGCTCCCCGTGTGCTTGCTGCAGGCAACAGCGCCAAGAACTTTTTCATCGAATCGACGCCTGAGAAGAGGCTATCCGACTTAGTCCTGCCAGAATATGTGACCACGTTTTGCGAGGAGTTCGTAGAAGAGCAGCTGAGATCAGATCTGCTTCGTTCTTATGGCCTTGAGCCGAGACATCGGCTTCTTCTTGTTGGCGCTCCGGGCAACGGTAAGACGTCTTTGGCGGAAGCTATTGCTGAAGCATTGATGCTGCCCATCTACACGATGCGCTACGAGCAGATAATCGGTTCATATCTTGGTGAGACTGCCAGCAGGCTTGCGAGGCTATTTGATTATGTTCGAGCACGTCCATGCGTGCTCTTCTTTGATGAGTTTGAGACCTTAGGCAAGGAGCGAGGAGACACGCACGAGACTGGTGAAATAAAACGCGTGGTTAGCTCATTGTTGCTCCAAATCGACTCACTGCCTAGCTATGTTGTTGTCATAGCCGCGACGAACCATGATTCACTACTGGACAAGGCAGCATGGCGCAGGTTCCAAGTGAAATTGGAGCTACCTGCTCCTACTCGCGCAAGCCTTGAGAAATGGTACGCGCTATTTGAAAGGCGGAATGAGTTTGACTTTGGTATTACGCCTGGCACGCTCGCAAAACGGACGCTAGGGTGCAGCTTTTCCGATGCTGAAGAAATTGCATACTCGATTTATAGGCGGTACGTCATGAGCTTACCCGTCGATTCAGCGAAGTCCATTACTGAGCATGTACTCGCGCAATGGTCAAAGCAGCGCAAGCAGGGCAAGGTTGTTGAAGATGGCGGTGAAGCATAATGCCTAATATCGAACGCCCGATACTCATATTGCCAACGAGTGATGCTCCCGAGAGAGCAAAAAAGCCGGGTGGTCCAAGTAGGATTGCCCGCCCTAACTTACGCAGACAGCAAGAGAGGCTCAACCCTCAATTTCAGCGTCTTCAGGACGCATTCGAGAATCGGCGGGTTTCTTTGCAGAACAACCCCGACGGCATAGAACCCGAACTCGCACTTGTTATTGTTACCGTTGGCAGTTCGGCAAACTTCCTCTCGGCTGTTAAGCGGATCGAGGGGCTTGAATGGCTCGCTGAGACCGGGCTGGACGGCATCGAGCCAGATGATGACTTCTTTGACCAAGACAATCGCAAGAAGGAACTCAGTGGCAAGTACTACTGCATCATGAGCGATCAGCGCGCTCTCAAGGAGATGGTATCGATTTGGGAGCGATATCAGGCAAATCCTGACATGGAATTTGAGAAGGGGTTCTCTTCCTTCAAAGATCTCTTTGCCTCTTTGAAGGAGCTCCGAACATGGTCTGCAGAAGACAGATTCGCCGACACGGGCGTTATCGAACAGTGGCGCGATGAGCTAGAGCTAAAAAGAGGTACGCATATACCTTTCGAAATAGAGCTCTTTTATCGCACCAACCATAAAGACCAGGAACATGCTGAATGGGTAGTACGCACCATCGTCGAATCGATGGGTGGTTCAATATTATCGCGCTGCGTCATTGACGAAATTTCATACCATGCGCTTGCTGCTGAACTCCCTCCAGAGAGAATTCAAGAGCTTGTTGATGGAGGCTGGGACACTATCGAGTTGGCCAAGACCGACCAAATCATGTTCTTCCGTCCCGTTGCGCAAATGGTAGACGTTGATGGAACTGAAAACACGGGTTTTGACGCCCCCGCAGTAAGCAATCAATCACCCGTTTACTCAGAACCAATCGTTGCCCTTTTTGATGGGGTGCCCATTGAGAATCACCAATTGTTGCGAGGCAGACTTAACGTTGACGACCCTGACGAGTACGCGGCCTCATATACCGTGGAGCAATGTGTGCACGGAACCGAAATAGCCTCCCTCATTGAACGTGGGGACCTGAACAATAGGGAGGCAATCGCCGTTAGCAGGATCCTCTATGTGCGGCCGATCTTAAAGTCTGCTTTCATGAAAGAGACGTATCCCGAAGGAGAGCTTATAGTCGACATCATCCACAGGGCTGTAAGAAGGATGAAGGTCGGGGAAAACGGTGAGGCTCCAACGGCTCCAACAGTAAAGGTCGTCAATCTCTCAATAGGTGACTCTCAGCGCCAATACCTTAATTCCATTAGCCCGCTTGCCAGGTTACTGGACTGGTTAAGCTGGGAGTACAAGCTGCTCTTCATTGTCAGCGCTGGAAACAACCTACAACCAACCAAGCTTCAAGGTGATACTGACTCCTTTGTGCACTCGACTATCGAGCAGCGAACACATGCAGTCGTGAATGGCGTCAAGGACAATAACAGAAACCTCCGTCTCTTCTCTCCTGCAGAGAGTATTAACTCCTTAACCGTAGGCGCAATCTTTACTGACCATTTTGACGATGACAAGCGACTAAGGGGAGTATACCCGGTAGAGGACAATGTCCCTCATCCGATGTCAGCTATTGGGCCAGGCGTTGGTCGCATGATTAAACCTGAAATCTTCTTACCCGGAGGACGGCTACGTGTCAATGGAGTTCTGGAGGGCGGCAACATCAGCTGGGCGGAGTTTCTGAGTAGTGGCCCTGGATGCAGGGCTGCTTATCCTCGTTCAGGCCAGCCCACGCGCGGTGAGGGGTATGCTGTGGGGACTAGCGCTTCTGCTGCGTTAGCCAGCCATGCTGTGCACCATCTTTACGACACTCTCGAAAGCGTCTTTCTCGAACAGGAGGATGAGGGAGTACCTGATGAATATGCAGCCATTATGCTCAAGGCGATGCTAGTTCATGGGGCAGATTGGGAAACGCTTCAACGGGCAATGGATTTTTACTACGAAGTCGACAAGCAACATGCAGCACGATGGTTCGGTTACGGTGTCCCCAACTTTGCAAAGGTGAGATACTGCACGGAAAACCGTGTGACCACGGTCGGCTATGGCGAGCTGAAAAACGGTCACGCACATGAGTATCACTTGCCTCTCCCCATCAACTTAAGACCTCGATCCATAAGTCGAAAGGTCACCGTTACACTCGCATATTTTTCGCCTATTGCTTCGAAACGAAAAGAGTATCGAAAGGCTCAGGTTTGGTTTACGCGCGACTCGGGAACCGAACGTCTCGTACCCTTGCGAGCCAACACCGATTGGCAAGGCGTGCTTAGGGGCACTGTGCAACACGAAATCTTCCTGGGAAGCGACCCTATACCATGGGGCGATGACGATGAAATATGTATCAAGATCAGTTGTAAGCAGGGTACCTTGACGGGCGCTATAGGCTCAGCAGTGCCGTATGCAATCTTCATCACGATCGAAGTAGCAAATCCCGTAGGCAACATCTATGACAGCATTGCCGAGAGAGTTAGGGGCCGAATCGGCATTCACAGCCAGGAATAATCGCTAGAATTGCCACTTTGTGACACCCACTTAGATTGGTCGAAAGACCAGTCGAGGTGAGTTTCTCATTGTCTGCCTCACGAGCTGAAAGGCGGTTCTCGTGAAGGAGGACATCAATGACGAAGAGACGCAGGTCGAGCAGCTGGAAGGGCAAGCGGACGCGCAGCCGCAACCGGAGCAGCAGGCGCAAGTAGTCGACGGCGGCGCGGAGGACTTCAAGGCGCTTCTCGCCAAGCAGAACGCCCGCATTAAAGCTTGAGGGACAGGTTGCCGAGGCCGCTAAGACCAAGGCCAACGCGGACAAGCTGACAGCCGAAATCGAGCAGGTGAAGGCCCAGGCAGCTGACGAGTACGTGGAGTTCCAGCTCAAGCTGGCGGGCGTGCGCAACGTGAAGGTCGCGGAGGCCTGCTCTCCGACCACGACGGCGACGTTGTCTCGCTCAAGAAGGCCGAGCCGTGGCTCTTCATGGACGCAAAAACTACTGCAACCACAGGCACGACTGACCTGGAGCCTGCCGGTGTGGCCAAGGACGAAGAATCCAATATGAAACGCTGACGCAAGCTCGCCGGGCTGAACGACGAGGACAAGGAGTAGGACCATGTCGCTTGGTCGAGCTCCTCTGTCGTGGGCGCGCCTCCCCAGCGCTCGCGCAGGTGCTCTCAGAAGATCTCGAACACGTTGATGCGCGCGATGAGCAGGTTGCGGTCCAGAAAGCCGATGCGTGCGGGCACGGAAAGAGGCTTGCCGGTGACGGTGTCGTGGCGCGAGCACACGAAGGGCGCCTCGCCGCAGGTAATTTCCAGGCGAGGGCTTTCCACGTAGGCATGCCAGCCACAGCCCTTGGTTGCAGGGAATGCGGCGGGCTCGGGCGTCGTTTGCCACGTGCGATCGCCTTCGGCGTTGAAGGCGTCGCGCCGGCTGAACCACAGTGCGTCGAGGTCGTCGTTCATGCGGTTTACCAGCCACGACGGCGTGAACACCTCAGCGCGCGTCCTGGTGCGCTGCAACTGGTGCTCCTGCTCCTTGGCGATGCGCGGCTTGATGACGTTGGCGTGAGCGCCGGTGATCTTGTCTGCGGTGATCTCGTCGTCACCCCTGTAGCCGTCGCCGAGAGCCTCGTACTCGCGTCGGCCCAGATGATGTTGTGGCCGGTGGTGCGGTCGCTGAGGAGAGTCTCTAGGATGCGCGTCGGATAGTGCGAGTCGAAGCTCTCGATGAAACCAGAGCCAGCGGTATATAGCTCGTCTAGCGCCACTGATTACTGTCCCTTCTTCGAAAGTTCTTCGATCATGCACATGCAGATGAAGGCGCTGAAGCTCATGCCCTTGAGGGCGGCAGCCTCCTTTCCCACGTCGCGCAGGTTCTTGGGAATCCTGATCGTGATGGCGGCCATGTCGCCGCCCACGAGGAACTCCTGCTTTTCGGTGTCCGTCGCCCCGTTTTCGACGAGGTTTGAGTACTTCATCGCCCGGCCTCCGTATGAGTCGGAATGCAATACATTTGCAAGATATTTTATCACTGGCATGCGACATCAATCACAAGCCGTTGGCCAAATACAGCATACTATCGTGCTGGTTCATGATGCAGTCCAAACGGTAGCGAGTCCCCTATGCGTGATGAACATGCCGCGCATGCGGGTGAACAGACGCCGGAGCGGCAACGGGTCCGTTCCCTGTACGCGAGGCCGCGCACCGCGTTCTCGCTCACTTGTATAAGCGTCGCTACGTCCTGGATGGTGTAGAAGTCCTTGAGAGGAACTTGCGGCTTGGTCTGTTTGGCTGCTGTCATTGCCGAGCCGCCCTTTCGGTTGCTCGCGTCGCGTTCTTCCCGCGATCAGCGCAGGACAGCAGGTGGCGAGGCGAGCGCGATGGGGCGTCGAGCTTGGGGTTGTGGCGATGTGGCGAGTATCTCTCGCGATGGGGTGCGGCCATGGGAGTCCCGATCAGATGTCGTTGTCCATGGTGCGGAACGTCTCGTCTAACTCGTCTTTCCTGACACGCAGCAGTCTCCCGATTCTTATGGCGGAAATCTTCCGCTGCTTGATGAGCTTGTAGAGCGATGTCTTTGATACGCGCAGGTACTCCTCGACTTGCGGCACGTCCATGAGGCCGTCGGGCAGGTCGTTTGCCTCGGATGTCGAGGAGGCAGCAGATCCCCGTATCTCCACCCCGGCATTCTCGCGGCTTTCGGCATCATTATCTGATATTCCCTGATGAACCGGGAACGCCTCGCGTGGCATCTTGAGGATGTCAACTTTCATGGGATGGCCTACCGCCTCTCGTCTTGCATCTGGTGTCCTCGGGTCGCAACAAGGCCCAAGGAGTCGCGTCTCTTGGACGTGACAAGCAGAGAGATGCCTACTGGAAAGCGCGTGTGCAGAGCCACACGGTGAGTTAGGCCACGCTAAGCCTCGCTAGGTTGCGGTTCGTTTAGATCCGTTGGCCCGTGAATTTAGAAATGATCACAGCGCTCGGATGCTGGACCCTATCATTGGCGATAAAATTGCTATCAATAAAAGTGAAGGAGTGTACCGGGCATGGGTAAATCGGTAGTGTGCCGAATGTTGGTGTCAGGTGCCTTTGTCTTGAGGCGGCAGTGCCTAAAACCGTGTCTTCAGTCTACACCATCGGCCTCACGCCGCCTTCCTCTTCGCCTCGATTGCCGCAAGGATGAGTGTCTCTGCCTTCTTGACGACCTCAGGCCTGGAAGGCCCCATACTCCCACAGTTGCGCCTCACGTCCTTGAGGGAGTCGGCATCTATGAAGCTCATCTCCAGCCACTCCTCGTTCACATCTATGAGCACCGAGCCCACCAGGCGCTTGAGCGACTCCACCGACGGGAACACCCCGATCGCCTTGGTGCGGCGCTTGGTCTCCTCGTTGGCACGCTCCTGTACGTTGTCGGTGCGCAGGCGGATGTGGTGCTCGTAGGGGAAGTCTAGGTACGCCAGCACGTCCGCCTCCGTATCCTCAAGCAGCTCGCCGGCGTGTCTGGAGCGGGCCGAGAACACGTCGACGGCCTTTCGCTACATCGCCCGCACCAGCTCGGGGCCCCGCTCGGAAAAGACGGCCTTGAGTGCGGGTGTGGCCTCCGCCCTGTCCTGCCTCTTCGCGAACCACCCCCAGGCGTCGCGCTCGAGGTGGACGATGCAGCGCTGCCAGGCCGCACCGCCAAACACCTCACGGATTGCCGAGGCCAGCTACCTCGCCGAGCGCGACTAACTCCTTGCCAGCTCATAAATCAAATTGGCGACCTCGATTATTGCAAGACCAACACGGCATTCCAGAACCTCACGCACTTCATCATCAAGCAGATGCTCCATGATGGTAGGGCGCACCATAGAAGGACACTCGTTGACTTGTGCGATGGTAAGCTCACGCCGGAACGCGTTGTAATACTGCTCGCTGAGACCATCAAGGACTGCAGTGTCTCCATGCGTAAGGCGCAAAGCATCCTCGCGCTTGCCGAATACGCCTGCGGACATGACTTTGAGGCCCTCTCCCTAGATGCTGTGCTACCGTTTCACCCATGCGTCGAGATCGAAAATATCCAGCACAGGAAAGTCCGATTCGTTTCTGCCACATTTTTTAAGGCACAAGTCTGCCCCCTCGCAGATACGAGTACAAAGCGTCCCCACATCAATATGTATCCCTATAAGACGGGTTTCTTTGTTTCCTTTAACTGTTTCACCTCCATGGTAAGGCCAGACTTGCTCATAGGAATTGCAGGCATGAAGCCGAAGTTCAAGCTTGTATATGTTGCAGAAATCTTTGCTTTCAACTGGTCCTTTGAAGTAAACTTTTTGCTCACCCGAATGCAAGAGCGAGCAGCGTAAGTCGTAGCACATCTTTCCAGTAAAGGTTACTGGCCATTTTGAAGAATCGATACCGACTATCTCGTCGTTACCCTCGGCAGAATCGGGCTTGTTTTCATCGGGAATACTCCACGGTACGCGATATTTGTCAGCAACCCACTTGTCATACCAAGTCGAATATTGGGCACCGATGTTCCTGTTACCGGATTCGCCGTTCTTATTCTTGTGCCTTAAATCTGGATATAGAACCTTACCCATAATATCAGGGATAGTCAGAGTAAGCGCCAAGGCAGGAATGAGGCAATCCTTTTCAACTGCATCGTATACTGCGGATATTATTTCTCGCATAGACAACTTCCTTTCGATACCACATGTTTGCAGGTATAAAGTACAAATCGGGCAATGCCTACTGTTTCACAACGACAGACTCGCGTCTTTTCGCTTCTTCTCGCGAAGGCACTCGGTTGCACGAAGGCAAAGCATCCCCGGTTCTTAACTGTGGTTTAGTGTACGACGCCACGTCTGTAAGCAACCAACCAAAATCGGAAGCCTCTCTTCTCAAACAGGGAATCCGTCATCGTATGCGGCGTACCCAAAGGCGTCCAACACGACTACAGCCCAGCAGTCAATCTCTCGCAAAATGATGTAAAAGGGGCATCTTTCGATATGGAATAATCGTTTTCAGAAATAGCGGATTTAAACTCATTCAGTTCGCGTCAAGCGATTTGGAAAAGATATGTTTGTGATAAAGGCCCGTGTGTCACCCATATACAGAGTCTTTCTTACTAATTATTTCTAATTACGACAAGTCTTATACTAGTTCCTCTTCACAATGACGCCTAGCGTCTTTTTTTCAATCCAATTCCCATCAATGAATTAAAACTCACTCACTAGCAAACGAGGTTTTTCCAGCTGCTATACCACTCTTCTAATTGATGATACACGACAGTATCGTATCCCTGTTGGCGAGCGAGAAGGACGTGAGGACATACGAGCGTATCCTCTGCCTGACAAGGGTTGGCTCTATGAAACCATTCTCCACGAGTGCCGTCGTCCTGTTAATGATGGTCCTGTTCGTGACACTTAGCTTCCGTGCAATATCAATGGGGGCAAACTCGCGAATTCCCTCGCGAAGGAGATGTGAGAGAAGTTCCTTCTCCCTGGTGCGAAGGTGCGAAAGAGAGGCCTCGACCTCGCCTTCTGCCTCGCCATCGACAAGCTCCGCAGCTTTGCTAGAGTACAGCTCAACCATATGCAGGAAGTAGTCTATCCAGACCTCGGGATGTGGAGGGTTGTCTCGCCCGTCATAGTAAAGCGGTGGGAGACCCATCTGCAGCGATGCATAGTACTCATCGGGGTCGTACGCGAAGTATTCCTCAAGCGAACCAATACCTTGGAACCCATAACCTCCCCGGTCGAGGATATAACCAGAGACAAGACGGGCAGTCCTGCCGTTGCCATCCTCGAAGGGGTGGATGGTTACCAACTGATAGTGCACTATAGCGGCCACTATAAGCGGATGGTCGTCAGTCTCGGCGATGTAACGCTCGAGTTCGGCGAGAAGCTCAGGTATCTCGGAAGCGTCAGGTGGAATATATTCAGGAACACCGCTCTGTGCATCGTATACGGCAAAGAGAACGCCTGGGGGCATCGAACCGCGTAGCCCGATCTTCTCCTTGGGAGCGCCCTTCTCGACGATCGCCTGCACTTGCAGGACAAAGTCTGTTGTCACAGGCGCATCATCAGCAAGTCTGTCCTCGAGGAAGGAAAGTGCTGTGAAATAGTTGCGAACCTCTTGCTCGGGCTTAAGGAAATGGCGGTGTAGATCGCGCTCGATGGCCTCATCGGCCTGCTGCTCGGTAAGCGGGTTTCCCTCGATCTTGTTCGAAGCGTATGAGCTCTTCTTCTTGGAGTTTTTCCTTAGTCTGTTCATAGCGAGGGCAGGTAATTTCACATTCGCCACACGGAACCTGCTCTCCTCAATGACGCTAATACGCTTAAGCATGCCCGGTATCACCGTCGCCCTGATCATGACCGGTTTCCCTTCTGTCCTTTTCATTATACTTCACTATTATTTCACTATTTTTCATTATATGGAAGGTTTTCTGCAGGCCGTGCTGCTACGCAAGTTCAGTGCTGTCAATTTGAAAACGTTCTAGCAAAAATTTCTCAAGTAACCAAATATATTAAAATTAGGAGCTGCTGGAGTTCTCAAAACTCAAACGTAGCGAAAGGATTTATGCATATTCGTAACAAAAAACACAACAGTTAATTAGGACTAGATGCGATGCATAAGACGCAGACTAAATCATGACCTAGGTGTAAGCTACTTTTTGATAAAACATACCTGACACCAACATTTGAAACACTACCCGTGCTTAGAGATATTGAAAGGTAAGGGTAATCGTATGGGCACCAAAAGTAACAAGAGATACCCCGTAAGGATCCATCTCAAGACACGCTGCGAGAAACGTCCGGGTTTGATTGACTTTTGTCTTGGTAAGCATCCAGCAAATTGCAGGCTCGCAATAGGCTGGTCATGTGTACATAAGGAAAACGGCTACGGCGAAGGAAATTTCATTCCCTCATTTGGCACATTTTATGAACTCACACAAAAGTCGGTATACAAAGAGCAAGAGCGTGAGGGGAAGAGACACAGCACGCCCCCTGTCTTAAACAAGTTCAAAGATGCCGAGATAGATGATCTCTTCTGGACACGCGATCTCGATGGCATGTATTGGATATGTAGGGTAATAGGATCGCCTGTGTCACATTACGACAAGAAACTTGATATCGGTGCTTATTTGCCAGTAGAAGCGTACTCTGTTGGTGATGAGGTGCCAGGTGCACTGAAAGCATCATTCAACAGAGGTAACGGAGGCACCAGCGCAAGAATCGAGGATGAAACAGTCCTTGCTTACTCTCAATACCAATTCAATAAGTTATCCAATACGAGGACATACAAGATAAGCAAGTCAGAGACCTCGAAGCAGGACATTCTTTCAAATTTGCCTGATTTGGACTTAGAGGAATTAGTCATAACCTATATTCAGATTATGTATGATTACTATCTCTCCTCAGGATCAATCGCTAAAAGATCCACCACCGAAAAGATTGAATGCTACTTCTACAAAAGACATGATAATGGCAAACTGCCTAAGCGAGCCGTAGTCCAGGTGAAGGGAGGAGATAAAGCGCAGCTTGACGCTCAGGACTTTAAATGCTACGCAGATAAAGGCAACCAAGTTTTTCTGTTCGCGCCCCATGTGGATAATGAAAATGTAGATCCCCTTGTATGCGCAATTAAAAGAGATGAACTTAGGAATTTCTACTTCAAAAACAAAAAGCTACTTCCAGATTCGATTACGCAGTGGGAGGACATCTTCTCATAGGCATCTCTAGCATTGTCACCAAAGATATGCAACAAGCTACGATAGATGTTGGAGGCATTAAAAGATGGTCTTCATCTACCTGCCATAACAGCTTATCTCACCCCTTCTATGCCCACGCTCTTGGTATTGAGCAGCACCGCAAAGTACTACACACATTGTGCGCGAAATTACACTCCCCCTGTCTTCTCAAACAGACATGCATTACCAATGGGTTAGAGCGCAGCAGACTTAATTGTCGTTATAGCCAAAGTGCCTAGAATATAGCACGTTTTTCCAGTATGATTCCCGAACCCCAATATACTTGTCATCAACGCGCGCATTATAATTCTCTAAAATCGTGTATTGAAAGTTCTTCCGCACGTAATCGAGGCCAACGCTCTCTACTAGAAGCTTCAACTCTTTGTTATCACCATGCCCATCACCTGCGTAATCAGACCACCTCTTAAGCAACATGCCTTTCTTGCTCGTAGCTGATCCCACATACAGCTTTCCGGTCTCTCTATCAGTAATAAGATACACGGCTTTCTGATTTTCAAGTGCTGCTTTCCAGTCGCCCTTTCCTGTTTTGATTATTCGCTCAAGCTTATCGAATGAAAGACATACATTGTCATAGCCCGGAAAGTCGTCATCATCAAAGATGTCAGACAACACTTGCACAACTTCGAGCTGATTGCACACCTTGTTGTATATTCTGCCTTGGCTTTGGTGACCCTTGTGATAGCACACAATTACGCGCCCGAAATACTTCTTTGCCTTTTCAAGTTCTTCGCCCTCAAAGCTAATCCCATTTATCACGTTTAGATCCTTCGCAACCGTCTTGGCGGTCGTAAACAGCCATTGATCTCCGCCAATGCGCACCAAGCAGATAGCAATTTGCCCCACGCGAAAATACTTCCGCTTCTTGTTCCAGAAGAGCCATTGGTTATTCACTTTGTCGGGATTCGCCTTGAAGAGATCGATTGGGTTTTCCTGTCCATTATAAATGTTGAACTTAACCTTGGCTCTCTCTCGTTCCTCGTCAGTCAGATTCAATAAATCTTGAAGAATAATCATTGGATATGCTCCCCTCCCTGCCCTTGCATATCGAATTATAACGATACGCCATTCAAAAAACCTTACCGATTGTGCGTAGGCAAAACAGACCTTGGTCTGCTGTTTTTCTCTACACTCCCCTTTCTGAATCACCTTTGTAATCCAACTTTTTGGACATAATCGCTGAGAGTTCAAATCCGCTAAGAAAGGGCGTCCATTAGGTGTTTTTCTCGCGAGAAGCGCCTCTGAAGAGCCCAAATCTACCTACTGGTCACGATTTCTTAGCAGCAGATACCTAATGGTCTTGTTTCTTTAGCAGAAAGCAATGCTCCTTCAGAAAGCGGCATTCCTCCGGTAAGCGATGCTCCTCCGGATACATTGCCACCTGGCTGCAACCGTTACCTCACGCAGCGCTTATCCAGGGATTGCTCTACGCGGAGACGATTGTAGGCACATCGTCTACCGGCTCGCGATCGCTGCGGAAGGCGTTGGTGGCGGTACAGTCCAGTTTTGAGCGAGTGGAAAGGGCAACAAGCACAAGAACTGGAAATTCAAGGTATTGACCAGAAGGATGAGACGCCTGTTTGTACATCGACCACCTATGGTCTCTTAGATCCCAATACCTTCTCTCGTTGGAGAAGAGACTTCTTTGTAAAGCATGATCTGGGGCACTATGAGACCGTGACACAGTTCATGCCCAACGTAGGTCGAGAAGTAAAGAAGCAAGTCTATGTTGGCCTTAACTTCCATGAGCTTCGCCACACCCAGGCCACACTTCTTATTGGACAAGGTGCAGATATAAAGACCGTGCAGCACCGCTTAGGCTACGCAAGTGCAAGTCTTACCATGGATATCTCCGCACACGCCATGCCTTCAAACGATAAGGCAGCAGCCAAGCTTAAGGCGGGGGTGCTTGGAAGAGAGCTCACCGAACAACAAGAAATTGTGACGAAGGCAGTGTTAGAGCCCCAGGTGCAAATTCGTGCCCCAAACACCTGATGCCACTAAACAACTCATTACATCGCTTCTGGCAGAGCTCCCTCCTGAGAAGCTTGTCGAGATGTTGCAAAGTGCTGGGTAGATCTATTTATACTTGTTTTATAGACAATATTGACTAATATATAAGCTATGAACACGAGAGAAAACATACGGAAGCTAGAGGAAGTTGCCTCTGGACAGTGGGGCATGATTACTACTGCCCAAGCGAATATCGCAGGGGTTAGTTCTCGGCAGCTCCTCCGTATGCAACATGATGGACGACTTATACCTATTACTCGATCCGTATATCGATTTGCTGCAGCTGGTGAAACTGATTACGTAGACCTAAAGGCAGAGTGGCTGGCGATTTCCCCCAAACAAACTGCAGCTCAAAGACTAGCTGAAAAACCTTATGATGCAATTGTTGTTGGCGCAACTGCCACGTGGCTTTTTGGTATAGGGGATCTACTGCCAAGTCCTTACGCCTTTGCCCTTCTGCAAAGAAGGCAAACCACTCGTAAAGGTGTACGCTTTCTTGTATGGGAAATAGACCCTCGTGATACTACAGTTGTTTCTGGACTTCCGGTAACACGGCCTGAAAGAACACTCGTAGACCTTGTGCGTCTTCGAGAGGACCCCTCCCTCATACAGGATGTCGTGCGTGATCTACAGAGACAACCTGGAGAGCTTGATATAAAGCGGCTTGAAGAGCTCCTTTCTCCTCTTGCTAAGCGCAATGGCTATAAATCTGGAAAGCAATTTGCAGAGAGACTCTTGGAATACGAGGTGAACTATGGCAGTTAACTACACCACACCAGAGGCAATGGGCGCCGCTATACGCGAAGCTGCTCGCAATACTCCAGGAAACACAGGAGATGCAATACGGCGCTTTTACTACGATAGATTCTTATGCCGTATTTTTTCTGACGACACAAGCCCTTTTGTCCTTAAAGGCGGCCAAATGCTTCTCGCACGACTATCAGGTGCTCGCTACACGCGCGATATCGACATGGTATCTTCTAGTTTACTTCCCGATGAAGAAGTCGATCTTCTCATCGAACTGACAAGCAAAGATTTAGGAGACTTTATTTCCTTTGACTATGTACGGCGTGAGCCTATCGCAGACGAAGAAGAATATCGCAGCGGTTACAAGGTCATCTTTAGCGCTCGACTTGGTGTACGAGAAGTTGAAACCATTTCTGTTGATGTGGTGAGAGACGATATTGATTTTGGCAAGCCAGACATTGTTAATCCTCAAGACCGCATTACCCTACCAGGACTAGAGCAAGTTCCATATCCTTCATACCCCATAGAATTTGCCATTGCAGATAAGGTAGGAGCAACGCTTCAGTTCTACAATGGTCGGCGATCATCAAGAATTAAGGACTTGTTTGATTTAGCACTCATTTGCTCGGAACTTTCCTTTGATGCCGAGAGGCTACAAGCCCGCCTCATGCTTGAATTCAAACTCAGAGGAATCGACGCACCAAGCGAATTTGATGTGCCCTCAAACTGGTTAACAACACAAGCTCCTACATACTCGAAAATGGCACAGCGCTCAACAAATGCCCACGTTCCAAAGACTGTTACAGAGGCGAAGAACCTTGTTGCACGATGCCTAAACCCGGTGCTTAACAAAGCTATTTCAAAAGGAATCTGGAGCCCTGAGCAATTGATGTGGAAACTAATCGATTAACCAAGTCTAGAACAGCGAGATAGTTCACGGGCAATTTTTGTAATTATGCAAATATTTTGCCCCTTAACTATAGAGTTATCCTGAATCTTCAAATAGTCGCATGGCGAGTTTCCAACACTGTAAGGGGCAATAAGACTCCCACGAGAAAGGAGCTAGACCATGATGAGAAACAGAGCAGGGTTATCACTACAGCAGAGCACAAGGTATCGCTGTACTTGCACTGGAACGGAGGCCGTGGCTCAGTCGAGGAACTCTTGGAGTGCTGCAACTTGAGAGGTTTTTGCTCGCCAACAATGACTCATACAGTTGCGCACGCCTCACACAGGTAATAGCTAACTTTATGGGAGCAGAAGGCTTAAGTGTCAGAATCGATGCTTATACAGACGATACCCACGAAGACCCGAGCGATAATGGAATCTATATAATATACGGCTGGCAGATAGTCAGGCGTATTGGATACCACGGAGAGCAGCGCTCACTTTAAATTTATATGTAACACTTACTGGGGGAACATGAAAGGAACTTCATGAACATCCTCATTATCGGACTCGGAACCATCGGAGCGATACACGGCTACCTGTTCAGCAAGGCAGGCCACAACGTGGACCACCTGATACGAGACAACAGCATAAAAGCAGACATCAAGAAGCTCGAAATAGACATGCTTGACGGGCGTCTCGACCCAAAAGGGGCGCCGTATACCGACAAGTATGCGATACGTCGCTGGGAGGGAGGAACTGAATACGACCTCATCTTCGCAAGCGTGCCGTGCGGCGCGATAAAAGGCGTGGCGGACGAGCTCGACAAACACGGCATCAATGGACCAGTCCTGCTCGCATGCGGGACCTGGGGCGACCGGGCATCCTTGGAAGGCAAGCTATGTGGGAGACGCTACATCCTCGGCTACCCTGTCGCCGGTGGCTCCATAACCGGCGGAAGGCTGTCATGCTGCGTGCTCGACCACTTCATGCTCGAGCGCCCCGAGAGGGCGCATCTTGATCCGGAAGAATACGAGGTCGTCGAAGGGCTGTTCGCAGACTGCAAGATTAAACTCGAGAGGCCGCACGACATGGTCGAGTGGATCTGGCTGCATATGGCTATAAATGCAGCGGTCATCTCTGTAGCAGGCGAGCAGCCACCAGCGCAGTTTCTCTCAGCTTTTGCCTCCGGCGTGCCTCATTGCGACTGTGGTTATAGGATTGAGGAGTTCACAAACGACGAGACGCTTCAGATCCCTCTTTCCAACTTGGCTATAGCCTCATAAAACGGTACGTATCCCTCAACGTACAGTCTGCCATAATAATCCGCACGCTCCTGATTGCATCGATATATAACGCCATCATGTTCAACCGGGATGTTGTATCCCATCTCTGAGGCAGCTATCAGTACGGCGCCGCGTACAACCGCTTCGTCCACTTTACATGCCTGAACTTCCATGCCAAGAACGTCTGCCTTGAGCTGCATCCAGATATTTGACCTCGTTGCAGGTCCTGTGACCTTCAATATGGATCCCATTTCCTCTCCAGCCATATGCGTAAACAGATGTTTGAATTCAAAAGCAAGGCCGAGATATATGCTGAATAGAACATCATCTACTGATGAAGAGTCCTTGATCCCATACAAACCCCCTAAAGCCTGTAAATTACGCTTCGGCGGACCGCTACCTCTTAAATGAGGTACAAACATAAGTTCATGTCCATCAAATTTGCCCCCAAGATACTGTGCATACAGTTCTTCAGATATCGAACCGAAGAGCTGTGCAGAATCGATATTCAATACCTTAGCCGCCCATTCCAAAGAATAGCCTGCTGTAGGCAAAGAGGCATAGTGGGAATACAGACCAGGTCTCACATAGCGTCCATTAGATATTCTCTTCTCAAATGAGCCAACTGAAAGATCGGGCTTCTCGCCAATGGTGAGAAGACCCTCGGAAGTTCCGGTTGAGTTGAGGATCTCCCCTTTACACTTCAACCCACAGGCAACCGAGCCGACCATATGGTCATGTCCTGCAACACAAACGCCACAATGGGCAGACAGGCCGGTTAAATCAGCGATCCCAGGAAGAACGTATCCGCGAATCGAGCCACTCCCGATCAGGCGCGGAAACATTGACACGGGGATCCCAAAATCCTCCAACACTCTTTTTGACGGACGGCGTTCCAATAGGTCAAGGGCAAACGTCCTTGACGCGAGGGAGTCGTCTTGTGCTATCACTCCGGAAAGCCACCACGCAACGAAATCCCCTAGAGGCAGCCATGCTGCGTCTTGAAGGTTCGCCCTTTGGTCACGAAGCCATAGTAATTTGAAAAGTCCGTAATTCGCATGGGCAGGAATACCTGTTATTTGATAATAATCAAGTGCGGAATTGTTCTCATAAACCGAATCGGCATATTCTTTCCCCCGTGTATCAAACCATGCTATCGATGAATCAAGATGGCTGCCATCGGGGTATACGAGGACTCCCGACTCCCCGACACTGGCGACGGAGATGAAACGAATACGGTCGGCGTCTATACCGTTTCGACATCTCCTCAGGGCTTCAATGATCTTCTTCTTCAATGCATTCAGATTGAAATCAACATATCCGTCATATCGGTTATTCGGAGTCGGAAACTTTTCAAGATGCACGATATTGCATAATGACAGATCGCAGAGTGCAACCTTGCAATTTGTGGTGCCCACATCGATCCCAATTGCATAATCCACGATCCTCACCATCCTTCGATCAAAAGGGGTCGGGATAAAACCCTCTATCTCGACCCCAAAACCACTGCACCCGCATGTTAGGGCGGTGGACTGTCATTTGTCAGGATCGTCCAGACAATATGCCTGTTTATGTGTCACCTTCCAAGTGAATGCAACCAATACGACCACCGCAATTCCAATGCCAATGGCAATCATATTGCCGCTAAAAATCTGATAGATGAGATAACGGAAAGGATTGCCACCGTCCAAGAAAGCCGTTACAAGTCCACCGGTTGAAGAGATGTCATATCCGACATTCGTGGCGAGCCGGGTAATCAAAGGGGCAGCCGCTGAGCATATAAGCAGGTCGCCGATAAGGCACGGAATCCCAATAATAACTGAACGAACGATATTTTGATTGCAGGCAACCACAATCATTGAGCAGAATACAGCCATATTGGCAAGATCGGCGACAGGAAGCGTCTGATTCCCCGGGACAATGAAGGCGAGCAGGACGGCAATGGGGGTAAGGATGAGACCTGTGGAAATAATTGCCGGATTGCCAATTGCAACCGCGATATCAAGACCGATATAAAAATCACTTCGATCGGGAAAGCGCTTGGCCATGAACTCTTTCACACCGTCAGAGACGGGAATGAGGCCGTCCATAAGGATACGGGTCATACGGGGAAGGATGTACATGACCGCAGCAAGATTGATCGCAAGCCCCAAAAGCGCCTTGACGTCATAGCCTGCCAGCAACCCAAGCAATACACCGAGGAAGAAACCGATCATCATCGGTTCACCAAAGATTCCAAGGCGCTTTTGGATAGTCGCAGGATCTGCATGAAGCTTATTGAGTCCGGGAATCTTGTCCAGGAGCCAATTTCCCAAAAGACCGATGGGGAAAAATACCGCACTGGAAAGTGTGGGGAGTGATATACCGGGCAGATTGCAATACTTTTGGGTAAGGGGCGCACACCAGTCAGCAATTTTAATAATTACAACCGTTGCAACCGCAGAAGCAATAAGACCAAGAACGAAATTGTCGGTTGCAATGTAGACTAAGGCACCCGCAAAGGCAAAATGCCAATAATTCCAAATATCAATATCAATGGTCTTTGTCCACTTAAATGCCAACATCACCAGATTGATAGCCAAAGTCAATACGATACAAAAAGGAGCGATGGACGATCCCCAGGTGATTGCCGACAAAGGGGCCCAACCCAAGTCGACTGCAGGCATGTTCAGACCTGTACGCTCAACCATTGCTTGGGCAGCCGGACCGACCGCCTCACCCATCATGCTGAAAATCGCAAACACGCCAACGAAACCAATGCCGGCAGTAAGTGCCGCGCGAAAAGCCTTGGCAGGTTTAATTCGAAACACGAGTGCGATGATGAAGATAACGCAGGGCAACATCACCGTTGCACCAAAACCAAGCACATATTGTACGATATCGTAAAGCGTCTGAGTAATCCCCTCCATGATTTCCTCCTCACTCTCCTGCTTGTCTGTGTATCGGCGCACCATCTGCAGGTAAGATCAATGCACGGGCCTGTCCCAAAACAAAGCACAGCTTTGGTATGAGCCAGCTTCGGTATGAATCAAATACGTTTCAGTTTTGATATTGCCTTTCACTTCCGATTGCTTTTTACTCTCCCCGATTGCTTTCCAATTGCTCGACTTAAACGTCGGACAACCAAGTCGTTGCCTTTAACGGAGTTTGTCTGCAATCTGCTCAAGGACCTCTTTGTCTCCAAATCCAGTCAGAATAGGCAAGGCATTTATCACTGGCACATCAACCTCATAGGGAATCTGCGTTGTTGCAACGATCAGATCGAAATCGTTTGCGATCTGCTGTACGCTCGCAGTGTTTCTTTGATCGAAATCAAAGTCAATCCCCTGCTCCTTGCAGTATTCAATCACCTTTTCCTCAACGATTGTTGAGGTGGCGATTCCTGTTGCGCACACAAAGAGGATCTTCTTCTTAACCATCGCTGTTCCTTTCTCCCTGGATTCATTATCAAAATCGTTAGGCTGTAATGCCATTTATCGCTAAGGCGGTCTTATAGGCAACATGAGTTACCGAAGCGCGGGCAGCCATGAGGACGCTTGCCAGGTTGGTTTCATTGGGATTTGCTCTTTGGGCATCGGCGACAGCCGCAATGAATGCCCGACGCAGGTCACTTGCAATATTGATCTTTATCATATTGAAAGGTTTCATGGCATAAATCGTTTTATAGGGAATTCCCGAACCCCCATGCAGAACAAGCGGACAGGGAGAAACTGCAGCGATTTTCTCCAAGTGTTTGAGGTCGATCTTGGGTTTTTCCTCCAATCCATGGACGTTCCCAATAGAGACGGCCAGCAAGTCACAACCGGTACGCTCTACAAACTCTGAGACTTGGCTTGGATCGGTCTTACAATCTGCTTCGGCAACGTGGTCATCCTCTTTACCTCGAATTGCCCCCAACTCAGCTTCCACAGGAACGCCGCTGCAATGACAGAAATCTATGGCCTGCCGAGAAAAGCGGATGTTTTTTTCAAACGGAAGAGAGGCTCCGTCTATCATTACCGAGGTAAACCCGGCCTGTACCGCCCGGCGCACATCGTCTAGGGTCTTGCCATGGTCAAGATGCAATGCCATAGGCACGGTATAGTGTTCCTCAGCCATATGGGCAATGGTTGAGATGTAGTCATAGTCGGACAGCCTCACATTTGTCGGGGCAATCTGAACGATGCCCGGGATTCCGGCTCGTTCAAATGCATCCATAATCGCCAGTGTCATTTCCAGATTCGTCGTATTGAATGCCGGAAGCATAACATCGTTTTTCTTGGCGATTCTCACCAGTGTATTTGTATCGACGAGCGGCATAACAGGGCTCCTTTGTCCTTAGACACGTTGTAAGATAGTCCCCACAACATAGCGGTTTGCGCACAACCAGACATTGCCCCATTCAGCCGGAGTATTGTCGGCGAGAAATACGTGCTGCTCCAAATGAAGAACCGGAGCTTCCTCACCTACTCCAAGAATTCTCCCACGCTGTTCGCCTGCAATTTTTGCCGCATACCTCGCCTGAGAGTACCCAATCCGTTTGCCTGCGTACTTCTCGATCGAGGCAAATAGGGTTTCCTTGCTGAAATCGGTCTTGTCTAAGCCAGGGGTTGCCAGCAAACTGATTCGGTTCTCGATATACATGATCGGCTCACCGTCAACCGTCCTTACGCGCCTGAGGAAAAGAACGGGGGCATTCAATGGGATACTGAGCTTCTCTGCCAAGAACTCATCGGCATAGATGACTTCTTGGTCCAAAACCGAGGTTTCGAATTCAATCCCTTGGGAATGCAGGGATTCGGCGAACGAGAGAAGGCAATTCCCGGAAGGATGGGTTATGTTCGGCCGCGTTACGAACGTCCCCCTACCTCGGGTCTGAACGAGCAAGCCTTCGTCGACTAAGGCCTTGATCGCCCGTTTGACCGTACCTCTGGACATTCCGAGGATGTCCATCAGCTCGTACTCGGTTGGTATCTGCTCATCGACTTTCCACTCGCGGTTATATATTTTCTCCCGCATAAAGTTTGAAGCCTGCGTGTGCAAGGGCACCGAGTTCTTGACCTGAAGCATCTCCTGTTCCTTTCACTGTTTGTATTTATACATACATAGACAAATTGAACAATAGTGTACATGGACCAGTTTTACGAGGATGTGGATGCGAGTTATTTGGACAAATCTCTCCTTTTATCTGCGGATATCATGAAGCAAATAGACATATTTCTTTGGCTTGGCTGTTACCCGTATGCCAAGGATTTTGAGAAAGGATTAGTCTGGTGAATACAAACGACGCATTTTTTGATCGCAGGGGTCAAAAAGAGGGCAAGGAGCGTGCAAATCCGTCGGCGTGAGCGGCATCCTTTTCGCGGTGAGCGGTGAGGATGTCGGACGAATCGCCACCATTGCCCTATCGGTGGATTGCAACCATAAAGCGCCCGACGGTTGCCTTCTTTCTTCAAATTGCTAATCGCTGGTTGGTAGAATGAAAGAAGTCGCTACCACAAACTTATGGTATCGACAACCTATTCCGCCGATAAAGACTTCTGCGGGATATGAAAGAAAGGTATCGCCATGAGCTTCCGTAACAACCTCCAATATCTGCGCGCAGAGCGCAACATGACCCAAGAGCAGCTTGCAATGCTGTTGGGGGTGTCTCGCCAGTCTGTCACCAAATGGGAGGCTGAGCGCTCATCACCTGAGATGGACAAACTCCTCAAGATATGCCAACTATTCGACTGCAGCCTCGACGAGCTCGTCCGGGGAGATGTGACCCAAAGGGGCGGTGTTGCAGAAGGTGCCCAGATGCCGACTGTCCCCGCCGGTCCCCCGCAGGACATTTGCGGCTACGATGAGCATCAACGTGAGATGGCCTGGAAGGTACCGACAGGCATTGCATGCATCCTCGTCGGCCTCGCCCTCGGATTCTTGGTCGAAGGAATATTCAGAGCATCCTCATCCCAAGGCTACGGAGGGGTCTTCCTCCTTTGCATGTCTTCCGGCATCCTCATAGGCCTTGCATTCCTCATCCCGGCAGGGATGGCCCATTCCGCCTTTGTAAAAGCCCATCCGTTCATAGAGGACTTTTATACTGAGGACGACAAGCTGCAGACACGCACGGTCTTCTCGCGTGGCCTTATCGGCGGTATCGCTGCTATCTTCGTGGGAATAGGAATCTTTATCGTTCTCGGAGAGACTATGGAAGATCATTCACTCTTCTTTTTCTTCCTCTTCGTTGCCTTAGGGGTATGGAGCATCGTCCACTATGGCATGCTCCTTGGACGTATCAATGTCACGGAGTACAACAAGAGCGCGTCAGACGAGTTGGAAATCGAAGACATCATGAATGCCAAAATCGACACCGAACTAAAAGACGCGCTTCTCCAGAAAAAGCGGCATGAACAGAAGCTCGGTGCGGTCTGTGGGGTCATCATGATGATAGCGACGGTCGTTGGAATGGCCCTGCTGCTCATCCCTGTGTTCAGCTCTTCTGATCCTTCGAACTTCAAGCCTGAGGGTACTTCTGCCATGTGGTTTTGGGTCGCCTGGCCTATTGGCGGCATGGTCTGCGGCATCGTCGCCCTCATATGGACGACATTTGGGAGAAAAGAGGATTGATCAAACTTTTGATGATATCGTTGCAAGGGATCTAGCTGCGTGGCTTCTGGACATCGGAGATATGCCCTCGAACCCTAACTCTTTCGCGCTTTTCACATGCAGGCAAACAAAGGATGTATGCCCTTTGTTTGGCAAGGGGTGTTAGGATCGTTTTAGATAACCCAATGAGAAGCACCTCATGGCGCTTCTCATCCCTCTTTCAAAACGCAATGGGCAATTCTGTCGAGGCATTTGCCAGAAAGCTCCTAGCGACGGTAGCTACTCGCTTTGAAATTCCCGACTATGCATCAGACCGTAACGACGGTCCAGCCGTCCTTCTCCAACGCCTCGGCCGCCCTCCTGTTACGCTCGACATTGCGGGCGAACTTCGCCTCCCAAAACTCGGTATGGGTCTTTGGGACGGTAAGGTTACAGTGAGGGCAGCGGTGCCAGAAGCAGCCGTTCACGAAGATGGCGATCTTACGCCCAGGATAGGCGATGTCGGGACGGCCGGGAGCCTTCTTCCATTGGAGGCGATAACCGGGAAAGCCCATCTCACGCAGCATGGCACGGACTTTAAGCTCAGGCTTGGTGTCCTTGCTCCTGTTACCCTGCATGGAATGTCTCACTGCCTCAGACGTCATATAGTCCTCAGATATTGGTTGATGTGTGATAGTGGGAATCTTACCGCAATGAGACGGAGTCAACCGGCCTCTATGCCCAGTTCCCAATACTACCGATTACATAGAGAGGCACATTCCTCATCCAGCCCTCATCACGGAAACCTGATAGGCTGAAGCGCCTGCAGTCCATGCCTTCATACCTCTTACTAAATGCGGCTAGGCTCTTGGCACGCAGGTTTTCCTCCGCCTTCACCTCTATGGGATATATCTTGCCCCTGTACTGCACAAGGAAGTCTATCTCGCCGACAGAGTTCTCAGCTGACCAGTAGAACGGTTCTAGCCCACATGAGGCGATAAGTTCCTGACAGACATATTGCTCGGTAAATCCTCCCTTGAACTCGGTGAAGATCCTGTTTCCCTCGAGGATGGACTCGGGCTCAAGGCCGCCCATCGCACCTAGCAAACCGACATCTACCATGAAGACTTTGAACGACTTACCGTCGTAGTAGGCGGAAAGCGGCACACTTGGCTCGAAGGCGTTCACCCAGGTAAAAAAGCATGTCATCGATATGCTCCAAGGGAGCGGCATCCCCCTCGCATGCGTGGAGCCGACGCTGGTGTACAGCGAGGGCCGTTCGGACTCGTTGGCCAAGATGGTGCCGCTGCTGAAGTTTGCCGGCATCTTCTCCAAAAAGATGAGGCCCATGCTCGTCACGGACATCGCCGAAGAGCTCGTCGGCAAGATGGTGTCCTAGCATGCGGGTCAACAAGAGCGTCGAGCAGGCCATCTATGTCGTGGTGATGCTGGAACTCGAGGCAGGCGGCCGACCGCTCAAGAGCAGCGTGATGTCGCGGCTCCTCGGCGTCTCGGACTCCTACCTCAAGAAGGTCCTGCGCAAGATGGTCGTCGCCGGCATCGTCGAATCAAGTGCGAGCAGGGGCGGCGGGCACTCCCTCTGCCGCCCGGCCTCGGAGGTGACGCTCGCCGACATCGTCGATGCCGTGGATGAGATGGCTTTCGTCCCCGGCACCGGCCACCTGGCACAGAACCTCTTCGACGATGACCCCCATGTGGGTCAGGCGGAGCGCAAGGTGCAGAACGCCTTCACAGGCGGTTTCGACGCCCTGCGCGCGCACCTCGCCCAGACGACCGTGGAGGACCTCCTCGACCCAAACCTCGACCGGGGCGTCGGCATCGACTGGGAGGCACGTCTCGCAGAGAGGCCCCTATGAAGAGGGTGGTGGTGACCAGGACCATAGCAGCGCCGCGTAAGGCGGTGTTCGACTGGTTCCTGAAGTCGGAGAACTACGTCAAGTCCCCCATCGTGTTCCGCTCGGACTGGGACGACGGCTCGACACAGTGGTATGCGGGAAGCGTCCGGACCGTCGTGATGGTCGCGGGGAGGTATCACGAGAAGATCACGGAGGTCGGGCAGGACGACTTCGTCCGCTATGTCGTGATCGACTCGTTCCCCAAGGTCAAACAACCGTTTACCGAGATCCGCCTCTCGGACGAGGACGGCGGGGAGACCCTTGTCACCTGGACTATAGACATCGACGCCGGCATGGGGACCGCCTTCGCAGGCTTTATGGCCAAGAGACTCTACGGTACCATCATGGATGCGGCGAAGAGGGAGCTTGGGCGCGGATAATTATCCCGGCACATATGATGCTCGATGATAGAGCCGGACTGGAAGCAATCTCCAGCCCGGCTCCTTGCAGTACATAGATGCCTCTTTGGAAGGCGTACCCTCGCTACTCGCTACGCTTGCGGCGGATTGCGGTTGCCGCAGCGAAAGCCGCAAGGGAGGCACCGGCAAGGACCCCTATTGCCACAAACGACGTGGTATCGCCCGTCCATGGTAGCAGCTTACCCGGCTTCTTCGGCGCCACGTAGGTGTTGACGAACTCGGGAGTACTCTCCTGCGTCGCTACCAGCTGGTTGTTCTCATCGGTCGTGACGTTAACGACGATTTCCTTTTCCGAGCTGTCATAGGTGACGTTGGCTATCGGGTTGTCCGAGAGCTCGCGCGCCTTGAAGGTGTAGCGTCCCGGCTTGCTGAAGATAAGCGAGCTAGAGGTAAACGTGACGTTGCCGTCGGCGTCGTTGGTGCCTGTGGCGACCTCGTTGCCGTCGGCGTCACGCAGCGCAAAGTGGTAGTCACCTGCCTTGAGTTCCAGCCCACCCTCGAGACGCTTCTTGACGTTGAGGGAAGTCGAGGCCGGCTTGAACACGTTCTTGAAGGCGACCGTGTCAGCTGCCTCGACCTGCTCGGCCTTGAACTGGTTGTCGCTGTCCACCGAGATGCGGACGGTAACCGTCTTCGTCGAGCTGTCGTAGGTGATACCGGGGATCGAGTTGTCGGCGACCTCCTTGACGGTGTAGGTGTAGTCACCGACGTTCTTGTAGGTAATCTCAGGGAAGACCACGTTGCCATCGGCGTCGTTGGTCGCCTCCCCGACCTTCTGGCCGTCCTGGTCGAAGATCTCGAACTTGAACTTGCCGTTCGCGTCTGCGATGTCCATGCCCTCGAGCGTCTTCTTCACTGCAGGTGAGAAGGTGATGTTCTTATAGACGTTCGTAAAGGTCGGCGTAGAGGTTTGTGAAGCGACCAGCTGGTGGTTGACGTCCTTCACCTCGACGGAGACGGACTTCTCGGAAGCATCGTAGGCGATGCCCTCGATGGTGCCCTTCTTCTCCCTGACCTTGTAGTTATAGGTGCCGGCCTTGTCATAGGTGAGGCCGGAGAACGTGACCGTACCGGTGGCGTCGTTGGTGCCGGTCGCCACAACCGTGCCGTGCTCGTCGACGAGCTCGAACTCGAAGGTGTTGCTCGTGCCGTCGGCGTTCTGGAACGCCTTGCCGTCGAGCACCTTGAGGGCCTTGACCTGATAGGTGACCGGCTTCATCACGTTGGTGAAGACTGGTGTTCCCTCCTGCTTTGCGACAAGGGTACCGCCTTGGTTCTCAACCTTCACCGTCATGGTCTGCTCTGCCGTGTCGTACGTGATGCCTGCATGTGCGGCGGACTCGTCGGCTTCCTTGACCTTGTAGGTGTAGGTGCCCGCCGCCGTGTAGTTGAGCTTCTCGATCGTTGCGGACGAGAAGGTGACGTTGCCGTTTGCATCGTTCTTCGCCGTGCCCAGGACGTTGCCGTCACTGTCGGTCAGGGTGAAGGTGAACAGCCCAGCCTCAAGTGTGCCGTTTGTGAACTTCTTCTTGAGCGTGATGTCGGTGCCTGTCTTCTGCTTGTTCACGACCGTACAGGTGTTCGCAGCCTTCTCGGCATCGGTGGGATGGGCGGCATCGGCGAACTTCTTGACCTCAAGGTCGGGAATGGAGGTTTCAACCTGATACTTGCCCGTGTCTATAGAGTTGGCATCCTCCTCGATCTTGTAGGTGCCCACAACCACGTCGTCGGCGACTGCGGTACCGGTGGCGTCGGTAGTGAGCTCGTACTTGTACTGGCTGTCGGCAACGTTCGTGGCGGTGAACTTGACTCCCTCCAGGGGATTGCCCAGCTGGTCGGTCTTCTTGATCCAAAGCTTGGCGAGGTACTTCTTACCGTCAGTATTACCTTCCGTAAACGAGACCGTCTTGCTGGCCTGGGCACTACGGTTCGGCAGCGTCACCTGCTTGGTGTCCTCGGAGGTGTCGCCGTCGGCGGCATTGGAGTTACGCAGGCCCGTGAAGTTGTCAAGCACGATGCTGTTCGTCACCGTGTTCGAGGTGGCAGACTTGGAGTTCACCGTGATCTCGAGCTTGCTGGTGATGTTCTCGCCGTTCTTGAACGTGACTGTGAACGAGGAGTTTGCCTTCTCCCACACAACATCGTAGTCGGTATCCTTGACGTAGGTCACGCCCGTACCGGTGTTCTTGATGGTAAGCGAGTCTGTGTCGAAGCTGTTGACGATGGAGCCGTCGGTAGTGGGCTGTGAGAGCGTATCCTTGATGACGGGGTTGATGAGCTTCTTGTTCTCGGAGAAGTGCTCGCCGGGGTCGATGATTGCCTGCCAGGATTGGTTCTTGGACGTATCGTTGGCGGGCGTCGTGACGGACTTCGTGACCATCTTATGGTTCAGGTCGTAGCGTGCGCTCGCCTTTGTCTCAAGCAGATGCGAGACGTCGTTGTCGTCGTTGAAGGCGATGGTCGCCTTGTTCTCGACCGTTGTGGTGTTCCCCCACTTGTCATTCGTCTCAGTGAGGTAGAAGAACATGACGGGCTTACCGCGGTCGGCGGGGGCGACATCGAGCTTGTAGGTGAAGCCTTGGCCGTCGCTCTCCATCGTCACTGTGGCGGGCTTGGCGTTGGCGCTGGTGTAGAGATTCTTGAGGTCGTTGAAGCCGAGTGGCTTCCAGCTCTTCACACCGTGGATGGTCTGGATGATGGATGACTCGTCGTCGAGCACCAGGTACTTGAAGGAGCCCAGGATCATTTTGTCATCGAGGGTGCCGCTGATGGGGTTCTCCACCTTGGCGATATGGTCCTGCAGCGTAATGGAGGTGATGGTATTGCCAGTGGCGTCGGTACTCGCATTGGCGACCACGGCATGCAGCATCTGGGAGACGTTGGTGCCGGCAGCTGTGTCGTTGGCGGCAGTCACCGAGTACTTCTTGATCTTGAACGTGTCATCGCTGGGGAAGGTCTGCTCACCGTCGGAAGCCTTGTCCTCGGTGACTTTCGGAACGACACCCGAGCCGCCGTTGAGATTCTGCGGCCACGCATAGTACTCGAAGTGGGCGTTGTTCCTGGTCTCGAACTCGTGGCCCGCAGCGGCAACCGTAGGATCGATCTTGACCTTCACCTTCAGCTTGAAATTGGAGTTGTACCCAGCGGTGTTGAGCAACTTGTAGCTCGTGTCGGTGATGCGGACGGTATTGCCGTTGATCGTCAGGTCCGCCATCGTGATCGGCTTGGAGGAGTTGATGGTCGGGAGCCCGAAGGGGTCGCTGTTCGCGGTGTCAGGCGTAATCTTGTACATCGTGCCCGAGACTTCCTCGACCTCGATTGTGGAGCCCGCCGCAAGGTTCGTGCCGAGAAGGTCGGCGATGGAGAGCTCGGAGGCAGCGTAGTTCTGGTTGGGGCTGAAGGTGATCTCGTACTCGTTGTAGGCAGGCACACCGTTCTCATAGATGGTGTTGACGAGCGTCTTCTTGCTTCCCTGCGCGACAAGGCGAACCGTGTCGGATACCGTGTTGACCGTGTTTGTACCGGTAGTCGTGACGTTGCTGTTGTCACCCGTAATGGTCACGGTGGTCGTACGGCCTATGCCTGTCTGCGCGGTGTTGAACTTGATCTTATAGGCGTTGTGGGCGTTGGCGGGGTCCTTGAGCTTCAGCGTGACCTTCATCGTGCCATCGGCGTTGGGGGTGGTGGTCACGTCGAAGATGTCAGTGATGGAGCCGATGGGATCGGTGACGGCATTTTTCTCGTAGTTGTAGTCCTTGTCGGTCACCGTTTTGTAGGTGACCTGTCCCACGTCGTTCCACCTGATGGAGTCACCGGGGATGACGGTGCCGGAGGCGCTGTCCGTCACCTTGACGTTGAAGGTGACGGTATCGATGGGTGCGGTCTCCTTCTTGGCGTGGCCGTCGATTTCGAGCTCCCAGCCCGTGAAGCCGGACCCGCCGATCTTCTTCAGGGTAAGTTGCTCGGGGTTCGCCTGATAGCGATCGGTGTCGTAGTTGATAGCGACGGTCTTGGAAGTGGTGGCGCCGTTCGCCGTGACGGTCTGCACCAGGTCCTGCGTGGTCTTGTCGTTGATGGGCCAGTCGGCGACGACCTTGTATTGCTTCTTGGGGTCGGCATTGTTGATGGTAACCTTGCCGTTTGAATAGGTGAAATCGGTGACGGGCATCTCGTTGGTGAGCGCCGAGCCGGCCTGTTTGTCATAGCTGTAGACCGTGACGATCGGCGTCCCGAGTATGTTCTTGTCGTTGGTGATGGTGACATCGAGCGTGCTGCCGGTGAACGAGTAGTCCTTGTTCACGAGCGCCGTCGTAGTCACCTTGTCCATCGCGCGGGAGAAGGTAGACGTCTGCTCAAGCGCCGTGTCGCCAGCGTTCACGCGATAGAGGGTGAAGGTGTCTCCGACGGAGCCGACCGAGATGTCCTTGTAACCTAGGTCGGTGGTGGCATCGGCCTTGAGGGGCGTCTTAATCCTGAGCACGTACTCACCGGGCGTGACGTCGGCAGAGAACGTGGTGGTGAGCTTGCCGGTTGCGGCATCCAGGTGCGCGGTACCCACCTTGACGCCGCCGATGTTCACGTCGATGTCGAGGTCACCCGTGTAGATGAACGAATCGGGCAAGGTGTCGACAAAAGAGTCGCCGGCATGGTAGTTCTTGGTCATGTTGTAGCCGAGCACCATGGTGGTGCCATCCTTTGCCTGGTTCGGCAGCTTGATCTTGTGGTCGGGGAACTCGGCATCGATCTCGGCCTTGGCACCTGCAACCGTATTGGACGTCACCCCATTGAGGGAGACGCCGAAGTAGGTAAGCGGGCTGGGCGAGACGCTGCCCCTGAGGGCATGGGGGGGCCTGGGACGCCGCCACCGGGGCAGCGATGGCTTGGATGTCCTTCTCGCCTTCCTCTTCGGCTGTGGCATCTTTCTCCGAATTGGTTGTGGCACCTGCCTCGGCGTCCGTTGTATCGGCTTCGGTGGTATGAGCCTCTGCCATATCCTCACCCTTATCAGGTGTGGTTGCGGAATCGTCGGCCGTCTCGGTAGTTTGGGCATCGGAAGCGGTGCTCCCACCCGACGGCCCCTCGGCAAATGCCCTTGTCGGCACTGATGTGAACACCATGGAAAGGCATAGCATCCATGACAGCACCGTCTTTACGTAGCGATTTTTCATTTTCGCCTCCAGCGAGTCCTCGGCTACATTCCCTTGAAATTTACGTTTTTTTAGAAAATTACCTGAATTATAGAAAATGTTAATAGGGTTTTTATCGGCATATGTACTCTACACATTTTGAGCACAATTCCTTAGCTGATATAATATATATATTCTCTCAAAATTTCCCAAAATCTATATTTGTTAATAAATTGTTACATATGGCATGGGTTCATGTTTACAGATTACGATAAACTATTAAGAATTTGCTGAGGCTTCAAGATGGTAGGGACGGAGGGACCCGAACCCTCACAACCGAAGTCGAGGGATTTTAAGTCCCCTGCGTCTGCCAATTCCGCCACGCCCCCGAATGCATCGATATTATCGCACGATGTGGCCTTTACGTGCACTAGAAGTTTTATTTCTCCTTAAACGGTTTTTGGGGAGGTTCTCCAAGCACCCCGCCAAGCGGTTTCAAAATCGGCTTCCAAACCACTGGAGAAGGCCTTCCTTCCTGCACGGCTGCCGCGGTGATGAGAAGCCCAAAAAGTAAGTCGCTTTCGCTGGCAATCATCGTAGTAAAGCCCGTTGTCTGCATAAGCTCAAAAAGTACGATTGTCCCGCCCAGTATTACCGGTGCACGTTTTTCCTGAAGTCCCGGAAGCTTTGCGCGCTCCTCCACCGGCAATTTGGCGAGAAGTTCTTCAAGTTTCTGCACATCCTCAACCGAAATGCCTCTTAAGTGCACGAAAGCGGGATCGTAGGGCTCAAGCTGAGCATTCATGGCAATAAGGCTGGTAGCCGTACCTCCCGTTGCTATAAGCACCTCCGGCCGTATGGCCTCTTGATACTCGGGAGCCACAAGCGCATCTCGTATGAGTCGGGAAGCAAAGGCATGGACGGCCTCAAGATGGGCGGGTGTAGGAATATCGCCCTCAGATAAAAAGCGGTCTGTTACGCGCCTGCACCCAACATCAAGCGAACGAATAAACGGCAGGTTGATGATGTTGTTGGTAACATTTCCCAGTGCTAATTCCGTAGATCCGCCACCGCTGTCGGCCACAAGAATCTGCCGACCGCCAAAGTCTTGTGCAACCCCGAGAAAAGTAAGTGCGGCTTCGATTTCTCCGGGAATAATCATGGGTTCAAGGCCTAAAGACGCAAGAGCCATACCAAGGTCGGGCGCATTTTTTGCATCGCGCGCAGCCGAGGTAAGCGTGCACACGATGGCCCGTGCGCCGGCTTCTTTTGCAGCTTCCACATACGAGGCAGCTGTCATATACACACGCTTGATGGCATCGATGTCAAGCAAGCCGGTTGCATCGACACCGGCACCAAGGTTACATATTTCAGAGTGTTTGGCCATGCGCAGTACGCGACCACCGACAACTTCTGCGACAGCCAGTCGAACCGTTACCGTACCAATATCAATTACTGCAATCATCTGGGAGTTTCCAAATCAATTCTGTGTATCAGTTGGCACATATCCAAAAACAAAATCCAAAAGCTTTATGTACCAGGGATTTTCTGGCCGCTTTTGCTCTTTTGGCTTGTTGTCAGTGGTGGTATTTCCGACACCTTCAACCGAGACGCTCGTCTCGCCCTCAGAAACATACCCACGCTCATGCGCCTTGTCCTGAATGCCTTCCTGCGTCTGCAAACGATTAACGTCTTCGTTAAGATTTTTATGCTCTTTCTCAACCTCTTGCTGCGTTATTTGCAATTCCTGTGCATCTCGTATGGCACGATAGTAGCCTTGGACGGGTCCATAAAAGCCAACCAATAAAACTCCGACAATACATATAAAAACAGTCAGCTTCTTATGTACACGCAAAATAGTGCGAATCCGCTCAGGCAGGTTAGCGACCTGTTTTTTCTCGCGCGTCTTGTGACGATTTTGACCGGCGTTGCGCTCTGCATTGCTCACAGAGCGCGCCGTCGCCCCTTGACGCACTCCTGTGCCCTTACGTGCCCCAACACTTTGACGCGTGGTTGTGGTTTGGCCTGAAGTCCTTCTCGCCTGCTCATCAGAGGTATCCATCCCACGTCGTGAGACGGATCCTATGGTCTGCACAGGTGCACGACCTCCCGTGCGTCCAGACACAGGTTGAGACTTTTGCGAAGCTGTCTTGTCCGTAGAGCTTAAACTCATCGCCTACTCGTTTCTAGTTCGTTATTGGTGCAAGGCGTCCTCTTAGTATGGCAGACTATAGCAGGCTTGACACTCTCAGCGAGCTTCTCGTAAAAATTTCATTTGCTTTTGACTCGACGCTTTTTTGCCTCTACTCTTTGACGTTCTCTTCCGACTTCGCCTGTTGCCACAAGTCTTCAAGCACCTCGGGGTGGTCTTCAAGCGAGAAGCCCTTCTGACTCGCAAGCTCCTCCATACGCGACCAGCGATGGCGCATCTTCCGATTGGCCGAAGCAAGCGCCTCTTCTGCATCGATTCCGTCCCATCGAGCCAGCTGTACCATGACAAAAAGGAGGTCGCCAAACTCTTCCGCACGAGCCTCGGAGCCCGGTGCTTCAGCCTCATATTCCGCGCGCTCTTCGGCAACCTTCTGCCAGATGTCGTGAACGGAATCCCAGTCAAACCCCACTTTTGCCACACGCTTGGAGAGCTTTTGCGCCTGCATGAGCGCCGGCAACGAGTACGGAACGCTATCGAGAAGGCCCTCGGTATGCACGCGGTCTTCTTCATTGGCACGCTCGGCAGCTTTCACACTGTCCCACGCGTCAAGTGCGGCATCGGCATCGTGTGCGTTTCCTGCCTCGGGTCCAAATACGTGCGGATGGCGACGGACGAGCTTCTCGTTAAGAGCGCGGCACACATCGTCGATATTGAACTCGCCATCATCCGACTCAATCTGTGAATGAAGCAGTACCTGCTCAAGCACGTCTCCCAGCTCTTCTTGGAGATGTTCGGAGGAACCTTCCTTGATAGCCTCAACGGCCTCGTAGGCCTCTTCGACCATGTTCTTGGTAATGGAATCATGTGTCTGTGCCTTGTCCCACGGACAACCGTCACTTTGACGAAGGCGCCAGATGGTGCGCACCAAGCGGTCAAACTCAGGATGTCCCATAGGGGCACCAAGGCGATGCCGTGTCTGTGCATCAACCAAATCTGCAAGTCTCGTAATACCTGTTGCACTCACGCTTTGCTCGGTTTGATTGATTTGATTGGTTTGATTGGCCATCACAGCTCCTCGGGATACTTGAAATTCCAATCGGCACGAAGGTTGGTCATAAGCTCCATCACATCAGCTGAAGTCCCGAGCTGTGCACGCGCATATTCATCTCCCGCAACAGCTCGTTCCATATCCGCCAACACATAGCTCAACGCTTGCACCGTATTACCAACCTGCAGCTCTTCTCGCGCGCCGGTCTCTGTCCAAACGATGGACGCCCGATCGGCCCTGGGATATTCCATAATTTCAAGATAGGCCTTATCCGCAGAAATCATGGCCCGCTTTGGCTGCTTTGAGTGCATGGTAAGGGAAAGCACGACCATCTGACCCTCGGCGTTGCGCAATAAAATACCTTCAGTCTCATCGGTTCCCGTAGGCGCAGGGTTCATCATCGAAAGTGCCTCATGTGGCTGGCTTTTAAGGAAGAGGCGAGCAAGGGTAAGGGAATACACGCCAATATCGAGAAGCGCTCCGCCCGCCAGCTCAGGATTGAAGAAGCGATTCTTCATGTCGTATTCCTTATAGCTGCCAAAATTCTCCTGTATGAGGTTGACCCGACCAAAATCACCTGCGTCAATGCGTCGTTGCAACTCCTTGTACAGCGGCATATGCAAAATGGTACAGGCATCCATAAGCTGAACGCCATGCGCAGAGGCCAGCTCACGCGCCTCGGCAAGCTCGGCGGAGTTGAGTGTAATGGACTTCTCGCAAAGCACGTGCTTACCCGCCGCAAGAGCCTTCCGCAGATACGTAATGTGCGTGTTGTGAGGTGTTGTAAGGTAGAGCACATCAATGTCAGGAGCGGCGATAAGGTCGTCAATGGTGTCGTACACCCGTGCCACACCATGTTTGTCCGCAAACGCCACTGCCTTCTCATGGGTGCGATTGGCTACGCCGTCAATATGACGACCCTCCGCCGCAAGCGCCTCTGCCATCTGATTGGCAATAACGCCGCAGCCGATAACACCCCAGCGCAGCTGCGGAGCGGTAAATAGCGAGCCTTTCGTTTCCTGATACATGAAGCCTCCTTGTGCCGAGTGATTCACGCACACGCGTCTGCCTGCATACACCCGCGCAGACTCGCCATTGCTACATCAATTCAGTAACATTCTTGGCAAACTGGACAGGATCATCCACGGGAAGTCCTTCGACGAGCAAAGCCTGGTCGTAGAGAAGACTTGCGTAGAGTGCAAGTTTTTCCTCATCATTCGAGACCTGTGCCGCAACAAGCTTTTGGAACACCGGATGCTGTGGATTGATCTCAAGCACTCGTTGTGCCTTAGGCATCTGGCCTGCATCGGGACCCTGTTCCATCACCCGTTCCATTTCAAGTGAGACGGGTCCTTCCGCCGCTACCCGAGCCGGAGCTTCGCCCAAAGAAGCCGAGGTTGAAACGCTCGTTACTTTTCCGTCAAGTGCTTTTGCCAGCGCCTCGAGAAGATCTTTGTGCTTCTCGCCTGCCGTCTTGGCCTCCTCCTGTTCCTTCTCGCTTGCAAGGTTGAGATCAGCGGCGGAAACATTGGTGAATTCGAGGTCGCAGAGCGAAGGCTCGGAGGTAGCGTTTTCGGAGGTAGCGTTTTCAGAGGTAGCGTTTTTGGAGGTAGCGTTTTCGTCGGAGCCAGACTCCTTTGCGTCCGCAGGCACAAGGGCTTCGGCCTTGTACGACCGCATAACCTGGAACATGAACTCATCCACGTCCTGCGTGCAGAGAAGTACGTCGTAGCCGTGAGCAAGGGCATTCTTCACCACCGGCATATTGGCAAGACGCTCACGGTCGCTACCTGCGGCATAGTAAATCTTATCCTGGCCCTCACTCCGGCCCTGAGCGTACTCTTTGAGCGTTACAAGCTTCTTTTCACGTGCAGACCAGAACAGCAAAAGATCGGCGAGCTCGTCCGCTTTGGCGCCGTAGGAACTATAGATACCGAACTTGAGTCCCCTGCCAAAGTTCTCAAAGAACTGCTCGTAAGCAGCACGGTCGTTGTCACGCATGGTTTCAAGCTCGGACGTGATCTTCTTTTCAACGCGCCGGGCAATGGCTTTTAACTGAGAGTTTTGCTGCAGCGTCTCGCGTGAGATATTGAGGGTCACATCGGGAGAATCAACGACGCCGCGTACAAAGTTGTAGCAATCGGGCAGAAGATCAGCGCATTTCTCTTGGATGAGAACGTTGGAGGTATAAAGCGCCAGACCCTTCTCGTAATCCTTGCTGTAGAGGTCAAACGGCACGCGTCCGGGAATAAAGAGCAGCGCATCATACGAGAGCGCACCCTCGGCATGGAACGACACCGTACGCGCAGGATTCTCCCAGTCATGGAAGGTAGTCTTGTAGAACTCATCGTAATCGCTTTGTTCAACTTCACTCGAACGCTTCTTCCAAATGGGCGTCATGGAATTCAGGGTCTCAAGCTCTTGGTACTGCTCATACTGCGGCGTATAGTCCTCGCCTGCATCTTCCGGTTTGGGAAGCTCACGGCTCTTCTCGACCACCATTTGAATGGGATAGCGCACATAGTTTGAGTAATGGCGTACAAGCTCACGTAGTTTCCACTCCGAGAGGAACTGGTCGGTGTCCTCCGTCTCCGTAGAGGGGCGAAGGAACAACGTTATGACGGTACCGTGGGAGTTGTCGGCCTGGAGAGATTCAGGGAGTTCGACATCCGCTGCTTCCGCAACGCTATACCCGTGTACACCGTCAGACTCCCACATATAGGCGCACTTCTCGCCATACGCGCGGCTGACTACGCAAACTTTTTGGGCAACCATGAAGCTGGAATAAAAGCCAACGCCAAACTGGCCGATAATATCGATGTTGTTACCCTGGTGATCGGCATTCTCTTCCTTGAACTGCTCAGATCCGGAATGTGCAATCGTACCGAGGTTTTTATCGAGCTCGTCTTTTGTCATGCCGATACCGTTGTCGCTGACGGTGATGGTTCGGGCGTCTTTATCAAACGCAAGGTTGATTGCCAAAGCGTCCGTTACATTGACATCCTTTTTGATAAGGCTCTCAAAGGAGAGTTTGTCAAGCGCGTCCGAAGCGTTGGAAATGAGCTCGCGCAGGAAGATCTCGCGATTGGTATAGATGGAGTTGATCATGAGATCAAGCAGCTTCTTGCTTTCGGTCTTAAATTGCTTCATAGGTAGAGGACTCCTTTCGGTTCTTAAGTTGCCACAGTATTGTCAGCATTGCCTGTGTCAGCATTGCCTGTTCCACAAACAGGCTTTCAAAAAACGTTTCACACCATATATCGGGATACCCTCTGATGGATACTCCTATTCAGGTGGGCGGATACGCGTTATGCTTCCGCCTCGTCACTCAGCTCCTCGTCATCTCCTCCAAGCTCTTCAAGAACGCCCAGAGCCGCAGGCATAAGTTGCTCATCTTTGTGACGGAACGGATAGCCAAGCTTTTCTGACTTGGGATAGTAGATGGCACCGCGCGCCTTGAACGTAAGTGCCTGCTCGCGAGGAATTTTGACCCCCTGATATACAAGGCGCCCTCCGGTAAGCGAAATCGAAGACAGACCAAGCCGCTCGGCACGGATGCGCACGCGAGCGCGGTCGAAAAGGTTTTTACCCGCAAGCGGCAAAGCACCAAAGCGCTCCTCTGTCTCTTGCTGTATCTCGTCTACATCCGCCAGATCCTGAGCCGCCGCAAGTCGGCGATACACCAGTACACGCCGATCAACTTCCGGGAGATATTCCTCATCCAGGAAGAAATCGGCAGGCAGATTGAGAGTGACTTCCGATTGCTCAACATCGGGCGTTTCACCGCGGGCCTCCGCGACCGCCTCGCCCAGCATCTGCGTGAAGAGGTCAAAGCCAACGCCGGAAAGATTGCCGTGTTGTTCAGCACCCATGAGTGAGCCTGCTCCGCGAATTTCCAAGTCGCGCATGGCAATCTTCATGCCACTGCCCAAATCCTGATACTCGTTTATGGCAGTCAGGCGCGCCGTTGCCTCTTCGGTAAGCGGCATCTCCGCCGGGAACATAAAGTACGCATACGCCTGTTGCCGACCACGGCCCACGCGCCCCTTAAGCTGATACAGCTGAGCAAGTCCCAAGCGCTCCGAATCTTCAATGATCAGCGTGTTGGTATGGGGATTGTCGATACCCGATTCAATGATGGTGGTTGCCACCAAGACATCTATCTCATGCTCCTGAAAACGCAACATCACGTCTTCCACCTCGCGGGCGCTCATCTGTCCGTGCGCCACCCCCACGCGCGCTTCCGGCGCCGCCTCATTCACACGACTCACCGCATCATCAATGGTCGTAACGCGATTTGAGACGTAATATACCTGGCCTTTACGTGCAAGCTCGACTCTGATGGCGGCGGATACAAGATTGGGATCGTACTCTCCCACCGTCACCTTAACCGGCTTTCTTCCCGGAGGTGGCGTCATGATGAGGCTCATATCACGCACGCCGCTCATGGCCATCTGCATCGTGCGCGGAATAGGCGTTGCGGAAAGTGTCAGTACGTCAACCTGCTCGCGCATGTTTTTGAGCTGCTCTTTATGCTGAACCCCAAAGCGCTGCTCCTCATCAACGATCACGAGACCCAAATCATGAGGGTTCACGTCCGCCGAGAGCAGCCGATGGGTTCCTACCAGTACGTTTACCGAACCGTCCGCAAAGCCTTCCAGCGCCTTGCGCTGTAGCGCAGGCGTAACAAAACGGGAAAGCACAGCCACTTGCAAACCAAACGGTGCAAAGCGCGAGAAGAACGTCTCAAAATGCTGCTGCGCCAAAATGGTGGTAGGACACAAAATCATAACCTGGCGGCCATCCTGGCATGCCTTGAACGCGGCACGCAATGCGACCTCAGTCTTACCAAAACCGACGTCTCCGCAAAGCAGGCGGTCCATCGGCTTGCGAGCCTCCATATCAAGCTTAATATCCGCAAGTGCGCTTTCTTGATCGGGTGTCATCTGATATGGGAAGGTAGACTCCATCTCTTCTTGTTCCGGAGTATCAAATGAAAACGCATAGCCCGGCACAGAAGCGCGACGGGTATACAAGTCAACCAGGTCAAATGCCAACTTTTTTGCAGACTTTCGTGCCTTGGCTGTCGCACGCGACCAATCGGCAGTGCTCAGCCGTGTCAGTCTTGGTGCTGCGCCATCAGGTCCTACATAGCGCGTTAACCGGTCCACCTGTTCAAACGGGACATAGAGCTTATCGCCATGAGCGTATTCAAGCAGGAAGTAATCACGCATTTTACCGGCGGCTTCTTCACGCACAATCTCCTTAAAGTACGCAATGCCATGCTTTGCGTGGACAACATAATCACCCGGCTTGAAGGGGAACGTAACACTCGTGGGATCAATGCGCTTGGAACGGTGTTTTTTGCGAGCAGAACGAATCGTAAGGTCGGAGACGGAAAGAACGGCAAGATGCGCCGAAGGTATCACGATACCGGCCGGAACCGGAGCGTCGGTAAATGTTACCCGCCCCCGTTTAAGCGGCTTGTATGAGGTATCTGAAATATCCCAATTTGGGATATTCTCCTCTGACGTGCCCAAAGACACCTCAAATGGAATATTTTCATCACTAAAATGACCCATCAGATGCTCACGTGCCGCTCGATCGGGAACGGCAAAAACAACCACGTCGTTATCGTTTACGAGCTGACGAACACGGCCAATCAGCTTGGCATCAGAGCCCGCAATGGAGGGCTGATGGACTGCGAGTTCTGCGGTAACCTGCCCTCCCACCCGCAAAAGAGAAGCAAACGAAAGCCGCTGCTGTGAACCAAAGTCCAGCTCTCGCGGCATGGTATAGAGCCCCTCGGTCTTAACTTTTGCCGTCTGTGCCGCAGCTTCAATATCATCCATAGCGTGCTGGCAGTCGTCAAAAAGAGAGCGTGGCTCTGCGAGCACCACAAGGGTTTCCGGAGATATGTGTTCAAGCGGACTTGCTGTTTTGCCGTACAAAATGGGCAGATAGCGCTCAAGCGCCGGTGCGGAAGCACCTCGTTGAATGAGCTCAAGATCGGCGGCAACCGCAGAATTTTCCTGGGCACGATTGTAGAGTGCCCGTTCGGCGTTTCGAATAGTCTCTGAGGTAAAGGCCAGCTCTCGACACGGTACCACGGTCACCGACTCAAGCTCACCGATGGTCTGGCCGGTTGCAGCAACCATGCGACGGATACGATCAATCTCATCGCCAAAAAACTCAAGGCGCACCGCACTGGTGGATTGAGCCGGGAACACGTCAACCGTATCGCCATGTACGTGAAACGAACCAGGAACATCAACTTCTCCGGTATCGACATATCCCATACCCACCAACAGCGCCGGCACCTCTTCAAAAGACACCTCATCCCCCACAGAAAAGGTGCTTGGTACAAAATAGCCCGATCCAACAGGCGGTACCCGACGCAGAAGTGCATGCGCGCTCGCAACCACAATGCACTTCTCGCCCGCCGCAAGGCGTGCAACGGCATTGCAGCGCATACCGATACACGCATCATCAGGCGTTGCGTCTGACCACGGATAATCACGTCTATCGGGATAGCGCGACACCACATCATTTCCAAGCCACGCTGCCAGCGCACGAGCCGTACGATCGGCTGCCTCCTCACCCGCTACCACCAGCATGGTAGGACGCGGACATTGAGCCCATATCGAGGCAAGCACCAGAGGGCGCGCACCTTGAGCGACGGCCAAGGTAACATCGGAGCCTGAAGAAAGCTGTCGAGAAAAAGCAGTGAGTTCCGGGGCGGATAAAAGGCGAGAAGCAACTCGGTTGATAAACACTAAAACTCCTTGACGCACTAAAAGCCCACGTGCATAAACACGCGGGCTGTAACTGATTCAATCTGAGTGCTAGTATAGCCGTTTCCGACCACCGGTTTAGCAGCCAGGAGTTTTTTCTTACCGAGCTACATGTTTTGCCAATGCGCGCAGCCTTTCTGCCACAGCGGAAGTAAGCATCCCGGACGGACAACGCCACGACCAATTTCCCTCAGCGGTTCCGGGAACATTCATGCGAGCAGAGTCGTCAAGTCCAAGGATATCCTGCAGGGGTATGACGGCCACATCATTGGGCAGCGTCAACACGTTTTTGAGTACACGCTCAAAAGCCTCATGGGTCTTCTCGTCGAAAGATCCGTCGCACCAGGCGTCCTCATTATCCGGATAGATAAAGCGCCGCTTCAGATACCCTGCAAGCGTAGGCGTATCATGCGTTGAGGTATACACGATTGTCTCAAGGTTTGCCTCAAAATGTTCTCGCGGATCTTGATTTGAGAATACCGCCACCGACATACCCGGTATACCCGTCTCGGCCAAAAGAGCCCGCACCGCAGGCGTAATGGAACCAAGATCTTCGGCAATCAATGGCAGCGCGCCAAAGTGCTGAAACGCAATACGGAAAAGATCGAGCCCCGGCCCAAAGACATCGCTTCCCTCTGAAGCCGCATGACCGCTTTGAACATCATAGAACGAGGTAAAGCCTATAAAATGATCAAGCCGTGTAAAATCATACAGGTCAAAGGAGCGCTCAAGGCGCTGCAGCCACCACGCATATTCTTGTTGCTTTAAGACATCCCACTTATAAACAGGATTTCCCCACAACTGACCTTGCGGGGCAAAAGAATCAGGTGGAATACCTGGCTGGGAGGACGGGTAACCGTCTGCATCAAGGTCAAAGATTTCCGGATGAGCCCACACATCGGCCGAATCCGCTGAAACAAACATGGGCATGTCGCCGATAATTCGAACCCCATGCTTATGCGCATACTCTTTAAGCTCATGCCATTCTCGCTCAAACATAAACTGTATACGGCGCCTGCGCTCGGCGCCTTCTCTTACTCCGGCACGAGCCACCAGCTCTGGTGTATACGTCTTATATTCTTCCGGCCACTCCTGCCAACACACCGCAGTACCAAAGTGGTCTTTCAATGCGCGAAAAGCTGCATATGGCTCAAGCCAAAACGCATTCTTTTTACAGAACTCCTGATACTGATATCTAAAGAACGTGTTACGTGCCAGCGCTTCAAAACGCGCAAGCGCCCCGTCGGCTCCCCCGTCAAGCAGCTCGGCATTTCCGGCGAACGCCGAAAGTCCCGCATACGGAGAACCAAATCCATCCGTCGGATTTATAGGTAAAATCTGCCAGTATTTTTGCCCTGCTTCTTCCAGCCAATCAACGAAGTCATGGGCATTTGCGCCAATCGTTCCCGCATGACTTGTTTTCTTTGTTTTGGCGGAGAGAGCCTCACCGGGCCTTTGAGGCAGTGAGGTAATGTGTGCAAGTATGCCCATACCGCGCTGCATGGGACGCTGCAAGCGATGAGGACGATGTATGTGAAGAACCACCGTACCAAGAGGCCACATAAAAACGTCAACGGCACCATTTTTTGTTTCAAGAACCTGGCCGGTAATGATATCGCTCACCAGCATACCGGGAGCCACCGGAACATAAATATTCTGTACCTTTGAGAGACTCCTATTGATAAGCACGCAAATACGCTCATCAGGATCATGCAGAACATCTGCATGTTGTTCACGCGTACCGTTGTAGCGCCAAAAACCAAACACGTCATCATTGGGCGCGAACGGCTCAAATTCGCCGCTCGTAAGCACCGGCAGCACCTTACGCAGCGCAATCGAATTGCGGTATATGGCCGTGCAGTCCTTATCGCCCGGGCGAGAAGCACCGCGCACGCCATCATCGGCTAGTCCCCACGGCATGGTGGCGCGATTGTACGGGTCACGATTGCCTTCAAGTCCCAGCTCATCCCCATAGTACACGCACGGCACGCCCGGCATGGTCATCTGAATAACGCAAGCCGCCCACAGACGACTCTTGCCCAAACCGCGCTCATCGGATGACAGAGGAAACTCTTGTGTCTCCGCAGGAGCCGTCCTCGAATACGGAGCGCCACTTAAAATGGTCATAATCCGTGCACGATCATGGCTTCCCATCAAATTCAATGACGAGAAGAACGCACGCTTGGGATAATTCTCACGAAGCTCTTCAAGCCGATGCGACAGCTCAGACGCTGAAATCTCACCACGTAGATACTTCAAGACTCCTGAACGCAGCGGATAGTTCATCGTGCCATCAAGCTCATCATCGGCAAAGTAGCGCTTCAACTCACCATAGGCCCGCTTGTTGCTGGCGTCTTCCCATACCTCGCCGATTACCACGGCATCGGAACGCTCGGCAACCGCGGCTTTATGGATTTCGGCCAAAAACCCGTCAGAGAGCTCATCGGCAACATCCAAGCGCCACCCACGGGCACCGGCTCGAATCCACCGGCGAACCACGCCGTCTTCACCGCAAATGAAATTCCTAAACGAATCGCTCGTCTCGTTCACGTCCGGCAGGTCATCAACACCCCACCAGCTGGCATACGATCCGTCTTCCGCCAACGTGAACCAATCGGCATAGGGAGAACTTTTTCCCTGGCAAGCACCCACATCGGCATAATTGCCATCGCGATTAAAGTAGCGAGAATCAGCCCCGGTGTGATTAAAAACACCATCCAAAATAATGGAGATGCCCCGCGCCTGAGCCTCGCGACACAGCGCCTTAAATGATTCTTCATCACCCAGAATCGGATCTATCGAGAGATAGTCGGCAGTATCGTAGCGATGGTTGCTTGCAGCCTCAAAAATAGGATTCAGATAGATGATGGTAATCCCAAGCCGCTGAAGATACTCGAGTTTTTCGGTAATACCTTCCAAGGTACCACCATAAAAATCCCATTTCAGGATACGCCCGTTTTCATCACGTACATATTTAGGAGCCCTGTCCCAATCTTCTACCAATTCACGCTTTGGACCTTTTCGCGGCTTCTCAAGAGCTTGCTCCGCACGGCCGTGCCAATCGGCACCTCTCGCAAAACGATCCGGAAAAATCTGATAGGCGATGCCCTCTTCATACCACGCGGGACGAATACTGCGCGGTGTATATACCGTCAGCTGAAATGACGGCGGATCTCCAAAGGTAAACGCACCGACTCCGGTAACCCACCCCTCACGAGCGCCGTACTTCCATACCGCACCATCAGATGCCGTAATGTCAAATCGATACCACACAATACCGGTTGTCTCGGGAACAAACGATACCGAGAAGAGCGCCGCATCGGCAGGAACTTCCGAAGAAGCAGCGCTTTCAAAACCGCCGGAATGCGTATCTACAACCTGAGGACCGACCTCACCGGTATATGCGGGACGCTGGACACGCTGCATCGAGAGGTTCTTCTCGCCGTCTCCTTCAATCCAAAGGCGAAGGATACACGAAGTGACATCGTCGTCCCAAACGGCAATGGAAAGAGTGACCTGTTCTCCTTCACGAACCGCGCCAAACGGCCGACGATATGTTGCGAGCGACGTACTGTGAAAAGCCTGCATATTACCAATCCCTGCGACGGGTATATCGAATCACCTCTGGATGAAGCCAATGATACATGTCGAGGTAGTCATTGGCTGCAGTGTGCCAACTAAAGTCGGCAGCCATTGCGTTTGCGACCAACGCGTTCCACGCATCTTTTTGATTCCAATATACGTCGCACGCATAACAAACCACATCGGCCATTTCATCGGCGTTCATGTTGGCAAAGCTAAATCCGGTGCCTTCCTGGGTGTACTGATTGTATGCCTGCACGGAATCAGCCAGACCACCCGTCTCGCGCACAATAGGAAGCGTGCCGTAACGCATGGAAATCATCTGAGAGAGACCGCAGGGCTCAAACTCAGAAGGCATTAAAAACATATCGGCACCTGCATACATACGGTGCGAAAGAGCCACATCAAACTGCAGACGAGCCGCCATGTGGTTGCCATAACGATCGTTAAAATACCGAAGCGCATCTTCGTATTTTTGATCACCGGTACCTAAAATGGCAACCTCCATACCGGCACTCATAAGCCGATCCATCGCGTAGGTTACCAGCCCCATACCCTTTTGATCGGTCAGGCGCGTCACCATTACCACCAAAGGAATGTCAGGATTTACTTCAAGACCCAGCTCTTCTTGCAACGCACGCTTGCACTCTGCCTTGCCTTCAAACTTCTTTGCCGAGAAGTGCGCCGGAATATAAGGATCGTTTGTGGGAGACCACGCAGCGGTGTCGATGCCGTTCAAAATGCCGCGGAGCGCCTCATGGCGACGGCGGAAAATGGGATCCATTCCCTCCCCGTAAAACGGCATCTGCAACTCAAGCGCGTAGGTTGGGCTTACCGTACTCAAATAATCTGAGTAGAGCAGCGCTCCTTGCATGAAGTTAATGGAATGATCGTCGCAACGAAGCTGACCTGCCGCCGCAGGAATACCATCCAAACCAAGAGGGTCCGCCAGCATTTCATCGGTAAACTGACCCTGGAATTTAACGTTGTGAATCGAGAAGACCGTGCGCACGTTATCGCATTCTGGAATGCCACGATAAAACTCGCGCAAAAATACCGGAGCGAGCGCCGTTTGCCAATCGTTGCAATGCAAAATATCACAGGCGAGCTCCGGTACGTGTGCAATTACCTCGCAAATTGCTTTTGAGAAAAACGCAAACCTCTCTCCGTCGTCAAAAAAGCCGTAGAGACCGTCTCTCCCAAAATACTGCTCATTGTCAATAAAATAACAGTCTACGTTTTCATGAACCAGGTGATAAATACCGCAATACGCTTCTCGCCACGCGAGGGGAACATACAGCTCTCCCACCTTGGTCATCTTGTCTTTCCATGTGGACGATATGGTTTTGTAGAGCGGTGATATAACGGCTACCTTTGCGCCTACGTGTTTCAGCGCACTGGGCAGCGAACCGGCGACATCACCGAGTCCGCCTGTTTTTGAAAATGGAACAACCTCAGAGGCTGCAAAAAGAACTTTAAGTTTTCTTCTTCTGGTCGTGCGTGCCATGAATGGCCCCCCTCACTATTGTTTTCATAGCATCGAACCTATTTTACCGTACTACCCCGACGAAAGCCGGGGTAGATAAAAGTTTCATTCGTTGTTATGTTTCATGTCATGACTGCGTGTACTTTTTACGGACAAAGATGTTCTCCGGTGTACCGTGAAGCTCAGTATCGTTGGGAATGATGTTATCTCGGTCAACAATGGCCCTGTCAACAACGGCGCCGCTTTTAACAATGCAGCTTTGCATCACAAGAGAATCGCGGATGATGGCACCCGGCTCGACAATAACCTTGCGCCCCAAAACGGAACCCGTAACGGTGCCGTAAATGCGGCAACCGGCTGAGATCATGGAATTGGTAACACTTGAGCCAACCTCAAACTTGGCGGGAGCCGTATCATGAGCCTTTGTCTTAATGTTTCCACCCGGGAACAGCTTGGCGGCAATATCAGGATTAAGCGCATCCATATTTGCCTGATAAAGAGAGTTCTTATCAAAAATGCCTCTCGCATACCCATCAAAGAAATAGGTCTGAACCCTTACATGCCCATAATCGGACCTCAGTGCCTCAAAGATGTCCAGATAGTCCGTTGCTGCATACCAATTGAGCATGTCCATGAGCTTCTTGCGGGATATGATAAAGCAGTCCAGCGATTGTACGTCACCATGGTTTACGGAATTGTGTACCCCTACGACACGACCATCATCATCAACTTCAAATGCCGTGGCATCAGCATTGTATCCCTGCGCTTCATTGCACAGTACGGTGATGTCAGCACCCGACTCAATGTGGTACTCGCCCATTTTGTCGAGGTCAAAGTTGTAGACAAAGTTTGCACTGCTGTATATCACATAATCCGAAGTAGAACGCTCAAGATAGACACGATTTGTCATGAGGTCGCGGAGCAGGAAGCGTGCTCCCGTACGTGAGGTGCCAAACGCCGAACCCGGAAGGATGAAAAGCCCACCGTTCTTGCGGTCAAGTCCCCATGCCTTACCAGAACCAATGTGGTCGATAAGCGAGCGGTAATTAAATGGCATTATCATACCAACCGTGCGAATACCGCAGTTCGTAAGGTTAGAGAGGGCAAAATCTACCAGACGATACCGGCCAAGAAATGGCATAGAGGCAATGGGACGTACATCGTTTGAAATCTCAGTATTTTTTGATGAGTAGTTGCATGTAATCAAGCCGATAGTTTTTTTCATGCTACTCACCCCTTCCTACCACAACATCATTGCCAATAACGGCAGTGTCCTTTGTCTGATCAACACTTCCCACATGAACGTTTTCTTCAACAGTGGAATTCTCGCCCATAATGGCGCGAACAACCTGAGCTCCTGCCTTAACATGAGCTCCCGGAAGAAGCACCGAATCCACGACACGGGCACCCGCTTCAATGACGGCATCGGTTGAGAGGATTGAATGGCGAGCAGTACCATTGATAATGCAGCCGTTTCCAATCAGACAGTCATCTACCCTGCCATACGGTCCCACGTACGCGGGAGGCCTTGTGGAAGCGTTTGAGAGGATGGGGAAATCCGACGTAAAGATATCAAACGCCGGCTCCGGCCCCAACAAATCCATGCTGGTTTCGTGATAGCTCGAAATGGTACCCACGTCACGCCAGAATCCCTCAAAGCGATAGGAGTACAGACGCTTACCGTCCTCCAAAAGACGCGGGATAACGTCTTTGCCAAAGTCATGAGTTGATTGCTGATCAAGGGCATCTTCTTGCAACGCCTTAAGCAAAAGCTCCGTTGAGAAAATGTAAATGCCCATCGATGCAAGGTTGGAATCGGGGTGCGTGGGCTTCTCGCTAAATTTGGTAATCCTGCCGTCATCGTCTACGGTAATGATGCCAAAGCGAGAAGCTTCTTCCCATGGCACGGGCATGACCGCAATGGTGAGGTCGGCATTGTGCTCCTTATGACACGCCAACATCTCTCCGTAATCCATGCGATAGAGCTGGTCGCCGGAAAGAATCAGCACATACTCACTGTCATTTTGTTCAATGTAGTCGATATTTTGGGTTACGGCGTCAGCGGTGCCCTCATACCATGCACCGCCCTTTTGCGTGGCGAACGGTGGCAAGATTGAAACTCCTCCGCCCAAATCGTCCAAATCCCACGCGCTGCCCGTACCAATGTAGGAGTGCAGCAAGTACGGACGGTACTGTGTCAGTACACCGACGGTTGAAATCCCTGAATTTACGCAGTTTGAAAGCGCAAAGTCAATGATTCGGAACTTCCCGCCAAAGGACACGGCCGGCTTGGCGACGTTGCTTGTCAGTGCGCCAAGACGACTTCCTTGGCCTCCGGCCAAGAGCATTGCCAAACATTCCTTCTTTTTCATGCCAATCTCCTCCCATATCCCCCAAAAGTACAGGGAGCGACACTTACCAAAACCGTACCTTACAACCCTTTTTTCACTCTACGACTCAATCTTCCAAATGTCATGCATATACTCACGAATCGTACGATCACTCGAGAAGAACCCCGCCTTTGCGGTGTTATGGAGAGCTGCGGCATTCCACGCATGGCGATCGGCATAAAAAGCCGTCAGCTCTTCCCACGCATCGACGTACGAATAGAAGTCCTTCAGGACAAGATCGTGGTCGTTTCCGGCCATAAGATAATCTCGAATTGACTCGAAATTACCCGAAAGACCCGCAAGCGAACCATCCGTAAGCATTGAAACAATACGTCCCAGGCGACCGGGATCCGAATTAACCTGGTTCCACGCAAAGTATGAACCCGATGCGTAGAGATCTTCCACCTCTTGTGCACGAAGGCCGAAGATCTTGATGTTCTTCTCGCCCACAAGCTGAGAAATCTCGACATTAGATCCGTCATACGTGCCAAGGGTAAGAGCCGCATTCATCATAAGCTTCATATTTGACGTACCGGATGCCTCTGCGCCTGCAACTGAAATCTGCTCTGAAATCTCCGTTGCCGGATAAATAAGCTGTGCATTTGAAACGGCAAAGTTAGGTACAAACGCAATCTTCAGGCGGCCGTCGATACGTGCGTCATTATTGATGACGTCCGCAACCGAGTTGATGAGACGAATAACCTCTTTTGCAAGCACATAGCTCTGAGCCGCTTTACCCGAGAAGATAAAGGTTGTAGGAGTGGGCTTGAAGGTGGGATCATCCAGCATACGGTTATAGAGATCAAGAATCTTGAAGACATTCAAGAGCTGACGCTTGTATGCATGGAAGCGCTTAACCTGCACGTCAAAAATGGTATTTGTATCAACTTGCAGCTGCGTAGTTTCTTCTATGTATGCCGCAAGCCTCTCTTTATCGGCCTTCTTTGCGGCTTCCATGGCGTCCAAGAAGCCGGCATCCTTCTCAAACGGGATGAGGCGCTCAAGCTCAGTGGCATCATCCAGCCATCCTGTTCCGATGGCATCGGTAATGAGCTTTGCGTATGGGGGGTTTGCCTGCGCCAAGAACCGACGATGGCAGACACCGTTTGTCTTGTTGTTGAAAATCTCAGGTCTCAGACGATAAAAATCGCGGAGAACCGTTTGCTCAAGGATGCTGGTATGAAGATCGGAAACACCGTTGACCGAATGGCTGAAGATAATGGAGAGGTTTGCCATGCGCACCTGTCCGTCCCACAGAATTGCCGTGGATGCCAAAAGATCGGCGTTTACCTCTTCACGCATAAGATTTTCTCGGTAGCGCCTGTCTACCTCTTCGATAAACATGTACAGCCGAGGCAGCAGATGACGGAACGTCTCAATGGGCCATTTCTCGAGAGCTTCCGGCATGACCGTATGATTGGTATAGGAAATTGAAGCGCTTGCAATCTTAAAGGCCTGATCAAAGTCAAGACCATACACATCAACCAAAAGCCGCATAAGCTCGGGTCCGCACATGGCGGGGTGCGTATCGTTGGTATGAATGCATACATGATCGGCGAAATGATCCCAATCGTGCCCATGCTCATGCTCATACGTACGCAAAATTGACTGAAGGCCCGCCGAAACAAAGAGGTACTCCTGCTTGAGACGTAAGATACGACCATGCTCACCGGCATCATTGGGATAGAGAATGGTTGAGATGGCCTCAACGTCCGAGCGGAACTTGTTGGCGCGCGCGTAATCTCCCGCGTTAAACGCATCGAGGTCAAAGTCCTCCTCGCAGGGTTCTGCGGACCACAGGCGGAGTTTATTAACGGTTTTTCCACCGTAACCGACAATGGGCACATCATAGGGAACGGCGCGAACGCACTCCCCGCCCTCTTGGGTAAACCAGAACCGGCCGGTTTCATCCTGGTGGCGGACAACTTCCCCACCGAAGCGAACCGTAACACTTGACCCATCTTTGCGGGATTCCCACGGAAAACCGCCCTCAAGCCAGTTGTCCGTACACTCTACCTGACGGCCGTCTTCAATCTCTTGACGGAACAAGCCGTACCGGTAACGCATACCGTTGCCAAAACCGGACATTCCTTCATGCGCCATGGAATCCAAAAAACACGCCGCCAAACGACCAAGTCCGCCGTTACCAAGGCCGGGATCGACCTCCTGTTTAATGAGGGTGTCAAGCGAAGATCCCATCTCGCTTATGCCATCGGCAACAAGATCTCGAAGCCCATAATTCAGAAGGTAGTTATCCAAAAGCGGTCCGAGCAAAAACTCAAGCGAGAAGTAATACACCTTTTTGGCTTCTTTGGGATGGCACTCCGCTTCAATAGCACGAGACTTAGCGGCAATGAGCCGCGCCAACATAGAATACCGCTCTTTATCGGTACATTTATCAAATTCCCTACCCAATACCGACACACACAAGGCGCGATATTGCTCCTTAAAATCTTGCGTATCCTTAAAAATCTTATCTCGTGCCATGCCACTCCTAAAAATAACCATCAAACAAATACGTTATGTATCTTTAGTTGTATCACTCCTTGGCTAAAAATGCGCGCTTTACTTTCTCTTTTTCGGCTTACGGCGAGAAGTGCTGGTTACTTTTCGGTGAGTTGAACTCGTAACCTTCTTTCCTCGACCGGTCTTTTTGGGAAGAGGACCGCTATACCCTAAAATCATACCTCCGAGCGGGGGAACACGAACCACTACCGATTGGTCCCGACCGTTCCACGGCTCATCCTCCGTTGTAAGTGTAGCGGTATTGATGACCCCGGAGCCGCCAAACTCTTCCGCATCAGAATTGAAGACTTCGCTCCATTGTCCGGCACGCGGCATGCCAAGACGGAAATCTTCGTGTGCCGCAACATCAAAGTTCAAAAGAATCACAAGGTCATCCTTGGGTTTCTCGCCACGGCGAATAAAGGTAATGAGAGACTGCTCGTTGTTGTCGGCGTCGATCCACTCAAAACCAAGTTCGTCGTACGCATGTTGCCAAAGCGCCGGATGCTTGGCGTAAAAATGGTTAAGCGCGGCAATAAAGTGCTGTTGATCAGCGTGCGTATGGTATTGCTCAGTAAGGAAATACTGAATGCCTTCGTAATAGCGCCACTCAATGAACTGTGCAATCTCATTGCCCATGAAGTTGAGCTTAGCGCCCGAGTGTGTCATCTGATAGAGCGCAAGGGCACGCATGCCGGCAAACTGGCGCCACCAATCGCCCGGCATACGGGTAATGAGGCTGCACTTACCATGAACCACCTCATCATGGCTCAGCGGAAGCACAAAGTTCTCGTTGAACTGATACATGGTGGAAAACGTCAGAAGGCGATGGTTACCGGGGCGGAAGGGGAAGTCCGTCTGGCAATAATGCAGCGTGTCATTCATCCATCCCATATCCCACTTCAGATGGAACCCAAGACCGCCCACGGAAGGCGGATAGGTTACCAGCGGCCACGCCGTTGACTCCTCCGCAATCATCAGCACGTCAGGATGCCTTTTTTGTGCGGTAACGTTGCAGCTGCGAACAAATTCGATCGCCTGCTTGTCTTCTTCGGTACCCTCTTCATTAAAACGCTTACGTGCGGGATCGTCGATGCCAAAGTTCAAGTACAGCATACTGGTAACGCCATCCATGCGAATGCCATCTGCATGATAGCTTGAAAGCCACCATAAGAGATTGGAGATGAGGAAGCTTCGCACTTCCCCGCGTCCGTAATCAAACTTATATGTGCCCCAGTTGGGATGTTCTTCTCGCTCGTAGAGCTTCTCGCCGTCAAAGCGGGCAAGACCGTGCGCGTCACGACAAAATCCGCCGGGAACCCAGTCGAGAATAACGCCGATGCCCGCCTCATGACAGGTGTCAATAAAGTGCATGAACTGCTGGGGAGTTCCATAGCGGGAGGTGGGTGCATAGTACCCCGTTACCTGATAGCCCCATGAACCGTCGTAGGGATGCTCCATAACGGGCAAGAGCTCAATGTGGGTATAGCCCATCTTTGAAACGTATGATACAAGCTCATCGGAAAGCTCGTCGTACGTAAGAAAACTGCCACCGCTGGATTCTGGTGTATCGCCTGCAGGACCGTTACCGTCGAGTCCGTCATCATGGCGTTTCCAGCTTCCAAGATGTACCTCAAAGATATTCAAGGGACTTGCAAGGAAGTCTGACTTTTTACGAGCGTTGAGCCATTTTTTATCATTCCAGGTATATCCTGCAAGGTCAGCCGTCCGCGATGCAGTTCCCGAAGGTATCTCGGCATAGAATGCATACGGATCTGCCTTGAGGGTCATTTCTCCGCCGGATGACTCAACCGCATACTTATAGAGCGCTTCCGCCGGCACACCCGGGACAAAGGTTTCCCAAATGCCTCCCGTCTTTGTACGGGTCATCTGATTGGTTTGATCATTCCAATCGTTAAAATCTCCTACCACGGAGACGGACAACGCGTTTGGTGCCCAAACGGCAAAGTGATAACCCTCTGTACCATCATCCGCCACCGCAGGATGAGCTCCGAGCTTCTCGTAACTTTGATACCATTCACCCTTACAAAAAAGGTAAATGTCATCTTTTGTCACATACAGCGAACTGTCCTTCACGTTCATAGAGACCTCCAGCCCCTAAGAGGCACCGCTACTTCCCCAAACGCCACGCACTCTTATTCTAAGCCAGTATCAGCGTATTTATTACAGCATACTAATTTATTTAAAAGAGTTAACAATAAACGAGGTGAACGGTCGTATTACCTCGGTGGATAACATTAACCAAATTGGCTATGTCTACACATCAACAGATTTTCTCTCATATACGCAACGAAGAATCCGATTTCAAATCCGATTCCGCTATGATAAGGTGCACCTAAAGCGCATAGTTTGATTGCACCAAGGAGAGGATATGCCCAGGGAAAGTAAAAAACTGAAACAGGAACGCGGCATCGAAACGTGTCGGCGCTTACATACATTGTATCCCCATGTAGAAAGTGCGCTTGAGTATCACAATGCATATACGCTGCTTGTAGCCGTAATGCTTTCGGCGCAGACCACAGATGCCGCCGTTAACAAGGTAACGCCCGAACTGTTCAGACGCTGGCCCAACCCAGAGGCAATGGCATCCGCACGTTCAGACGAGGTTGGTGAATGCATACGTACCATCGGCTTTTGGCGCGCAAAAGCTGCCCACTGCACCGAGATGGCGCAAATACTTATGGCTGATTATGGCGGAGAAGTTCCTCAGACCATGGAGGAGCTGATAAAACTTCCCGGAGTTGGACGCAAAACCGCAAACATCGTGCTCAATAAAATGTTTAACACGGTCGATGGCATCGCTGTTGACACGCACGTCTACCGTATTGCCAGCCGCTTGCGCCTTACCTCTGCCGCCACGCCGCTTGCTGCCGAACAAGATCTTCTTTCTCTTTTACCTCACGAACTTTGGAAAGACGTGAACGAAGAGTGGATTCACTTTGGCCGTGATATCTGCGCCGCCCGAAATCCCACGTGTAGCGCCTGTCCCCTTTCGGACATTTGCCCTTCTTTCGGACAGCCCAATCGCTGGTTCAAAGGCGGCGGCAAGAAAAGCGCTAAACGTTAACATCTTGATGAGGGATCACTAGGAAGAACCTGATGCGTAAGTACCGAGGTTCTTCTCGCCTTTGGTGATGTGTTTCCTCCGTTAATACAAAAGAGGTACCTCCCGTGGAGGCACCTCTTTTTGTAAGCAATGAAATGGTTCTTGTTGAGAAGAACCGTGCAACGACACTCTAGTAATTAAGAGCACGCTCTTGGAAATAGGACTGTGGGTGACCACATACGGGGCATACCTTTGGTGCGGTTGGGCCAACATGCAGGTGACCGCACTTGAGGCACTGCCAAACCTTGACGCCGGGACGCTCAAAGACTTCGCCGGACTCAACGCGCTCAAGAAGCTTGTTATAGCGCTCGTCATGAGCCTTCTCAATCTCGCCAACAAGACGCATCTTAGCAGCGATCTCTTTGAAGCCCTCTTCCTCGGCAGTCTTGGCAAAATCAGCATACATGGTGGTCCACTCGTAGTTCTCACCTGCAGCAGCATCTTTTAGAGCCTCGGGAGTCGCAGGAACCTTGCCATCATGCAAATACTTAAACCACAGCTTGGCGTGAACGTTCTCATTGCCGGATGTCTCATTGAAGATATCGGCAATTTGCTGATATCCGTCTTTTGAAGCCTGCTTGGCATAGAAGCCATACTTGACGCATGCCTGGGACTCACCGGCAAAGGCGGCCTCAAGGTTCTTCTTTGTCTGTGAGTTCTCAAAATCAACAGCCATTTTTTCTCCTCTCCTGTTTTGATCGGATGATCAAAACGTACCTGCATTGTAGCAAAACCATCCCCTATTTGGTTTTACGTAACATCGGAGTTCTTACCGTATGGTAATCCTCACCAACGTCGCTCATTATACCCACTATGCGCACCAAATGTCACCGCGCAGGTAACAAAATCCCTCTTTTGCCAATTCTTCAAGTAACCCCAGTACATCACCCATATGTAAAGCTTCTCGCCCTGCCGCAACCTCAACGGAATTAAGCTCTTTTGCAAGCGTTTCGGCGGTTGTGCCTCCTGCGTCTCTATGCGCCAAAAGAAGTCGCAAAAGCGTTGCCCTCTTCTGCCGGTGCGATCCTTCAAACTTTGACTGGCGCACATGAGTCTTGGACCTTCTGCCGGGATTGGGCAGGGTCTTCTTAAGCTGCGCTCCATAGTCCAAAAGAGCGTAATACCAGCTGCGCGGATTGTCATTCGGACGCTCATGGAAAGGATCATCGGAGGGACACGTTTTTTCCACAAGAGGAATCAACTCGGAATCCGGCACTCCCTCTGCGTCAGGATAAAGCTCATGCAGAAATACCGCCCGCACATTGGTCTCCAGGTACACACCATGCAGATTCCAAGAAAAGGCGCGGATACCCGCTGCGGTGGCAGGCCCGATACCGGGAAGGGAAACAAGCTCTTTTACCTCATGAGGAAACACTCCGCCCGACTCAGAAATAAGCTGAGAGGCTTTATGCACCAAAAGAGCGCGGCGATTGTATCCAAGCCCCTGCCATTCTTCAAGCACGTCAGCGGGAGCAGCCGCCGCAAGCGCATCTACCGTAGGAAAACGCTCAAGCCATCGCTGCCATCGATCCATGACACGACTTACCTGTGTCTGCTGAAGCATAACTTCAGAGATCCAAATGGCATACGGGTCATATGTTCTGCGCCAAGGCAAATCGCGATACAGTTCGCGACCGCGGGCCTGCACCAAGGCACAAAACGCTTCAAGATCCATCGAAGCAGAGTTTGGGCTCAATGCGATATCACTTTTGTTTGCAGACGCATTGCTCGCGAGAAGATCATGGTGCCGATTATTCACATTGACCTGCCGTTTGAGCGTGAGCATTCCCGAGAGTATCAGCCACTTGTTTTTGAAACTTATCGGTGCAAAGGGACTTCTCGCTCTTTATCAACCGAAAGCTACCGGATAACTCGGGCATCAAACCCTCCTCAACAATCTGACTTAATGTTACGGACGCAAAATACGACCGGAGGATTTTTTCGGCATTACACCATACGGGATTAAAGGAGCAGGACGCTTTACGGGGACATGGCGTATTGTCAGGACCGGCAGATTCACACCCTGCGATTAAAATAGGGCCTTGTATGGCTTCCACTACATCAAGCAGCGTAATCTCTTTTGGATCGACCGCCAAGCTCATACCGCCTTGCGCACCCCGCGTAGACGAGACGATATGTGAACAAACAAGATCATGCTGAATAACGCGTGCAAAAGAGTAAGGAACATCGCTTGCCTGTGCCGCATCCCTCACGGAAATGACCTTATCGGGGTTCTTGACCAAAATACTCAAAATACGCAGAGCATAGTCTGTTTTTCTTGAAACCTCCATGTATTTGTCCTCCTCAGTCCTCCTATAAGGACAGCCCTCTCACAGGCCACATATCAAACTCAGCTCACACGCTTCTTATTGATTTCACTTCTTTGGCAACTCGAATGACTCATCTACCGGTGAATCCATTGGTTGCTGCGGCACAGAGCCAACCGACGGTTGTTTTGGCGCCTCGGCTGAAGACCAATTCAATATCTCCCATCCACGCTGCCGAGCAATCTTTACAAGCGTTGGACCGGGGCAAACCGCATGAGCATTCTGCGCCATTCCCAATAGAGGCACATCAGAATAGTGATCTCCGTACGCGTCGACAATCTCCCATGCCCCAGTACCAAGATGCTCGTTGCACCAGTTTTCAACGGCGCGGGGTTTCTCGACACCTTCAACAACGGATCCCAGCACTCGCGTGGTATAGTGACCGTCTGCAACCTGCATTTGTGTGGCCATAAAGTCATCGGCGCCCAAATACTCTGCGGCGCGCTCCGCTATGGGGACAAACGTTGCCGAAACCAAAAGTACCACGCGACCCATATCATGATGCTGCTTTGCGGCGAGAAGTGCCTCGGGGCGAAACCGCGATGCAATGACGTCCTGGTAAAATGCCTGCATGACTTGGTTTGCCTGCGCAACGTCCATCTCGGTCAGCGCACCCATAACAAGCTCACGAGCCTCTTCTTGGCGTTGCGGAAGATGGAACTTATAGCGTATTCCCCACCATGCAAGACGAATCGTGCGCATAAGGGAAGAGATATGCTGGCGGTAAAGATACGCAGCAAATAGAAAACCCGACTGCCCCGCAATAACGGTTCCGTCAAAGTCAAAAACAACCACTTGCGCGGCAGCCGTTGTGTCTTGGTTTGCGTGCTCCATACTTCCTCACCACCTCTTGCAGACGTGCATATGTATACCCTCAAAACGCTTCATCCGTCACATATACTGCAAGTTCCCATTACCGACAAGAAATTATACCTGTAACTTGCGCCATAAAAAAACCTCCCGAAGGAGGTTGTAATTGCACATGGCGGGATATGCGGGGCTCGAACCCGCGACCTCCGACGTGACAGGCCGGCGCTCTAACCAGCTGAGCTAATACCCCGGACGCCTTTGCGCGAATTGAAAGTTTACAGGGAAAACCCGTCCGTGTCTAGCAAGATTTCCCATGAATTTATAGTTTTTCCAAAAGATACACGCAACAGACATAAAAACCGCTGGTAAAACCTATTCAAGTGCAACGTTTGTAACATTGCCGCCGGAGTCGGTTACCTTCAAAGAAGTTCCATCAAGTACTGCCGATGCAATGGTTCCTTCTCCGCCAACGGTATTTCCGCTCTTGTCTGCTACAAGTACCGGAAGAGCACCGTCTCCGATGGTATAGGCCACAACGTCCCACTTGCCATTGTTGTTCTCGGGAACAAGAATGGTTCCGTTATAAAGCACCAAGTTGGTTGGAGTTCCGTCAACCTCAAAGACAACGGTTTTATTGCCTGATCCGCCATCACGCGTAATGCCATATTTACCGTCATCTTGCTTTTCGATGGCATACGTCGAGCCCTGATAGGTAATTTTACCCTGCGCATCCTGTTCATCCTGCTGTTTCTCAGAGGAATAGGCAGACTCGGTTTGTTTTGTTTCTTTTTCCGGAGCGGCTTCATGCGAAGACGCAACACAGCGAACGATACAAAAGAGGGCGACAAGCGCTATAAGAGCGATAATAACCAGCACAATCATATTGCGCCGGGTACGTGGATTTTGCTCTTCCAGTCCGTCGGTAATCTTCTCTCGGGCCATGTGGACACCCTGACCGGCATGAATGGTAGAAATATCGCTCGATTTAATCGGGGAAGAACGCGGGGTCTTCTCGTCATCCGGCTCAATATCCATATGATGCGACATGTGATTTGCCATCATAGCTCCTTTGTTACCTATACCTCACGACGCGCTTCAATAGCACGGCCAAGTGTCACCTCATCAGCGTACTCCAAATCACCACCCACTGGCAAACCACTTGCGAGCCGCGAAACTTTCACTCCTAAAGGCGCAATCGTCCGCGCGAGATACGTTGCCGTAGTCTCTCCCTCCACATCAGGATTTGTGGCGAGAAGAACCTCTTGTACCGTACCGTCTGCCAAGCGAGAAAGTAACTCTCTTACATGAAGCTGCTCCGGACCTATCTTATCCATCGGTGAAATAACACCACCAAGAACGTGATAGAGACCATGATAAACCCCGGTGCGCTCAATAGCAGACACGTCGCGCGGCTCAGAGACTACACAAATTTCTGATTTGTTCCGCGATGCGTCCATGCATACGTCGCATTCGTCGCGTGTTGCATAATTGAAGCAAATGGGGCAGAAATGAACCTGCTGTTTTACCTCAAGAATCGCGCGAGACAGACGATGAGCTTCCTCGGAATCGGCTTCAAGCAGATGATATGCAATACGCTGCGCTGATTTAGGACCGATACCCGGAAGACGTCCAAGCTCATCGAGAAGACGCTGAAGAGCTCGCCCGTCATTTGTTGGATCAAATGCCATTAAAACAGTCCCGGAATGTTCAAGCCGCCCGTAACAGAACTCATTGCTTGACTTGCTGCTTTCTCAGCGGACTCAAGCGCATCATTGGTGGCCGCAATGATCATGTCTTGAAGCATTTCAACGTCTTCAGGATCTAAAACCTCTGGATCAATTTTGAGATCCGTAAGGCGCAAATCGCCCGAAACCGTTACCTTCACGGCTCCACCACCAGCGCTTGCCGTATGCAGGGTAAGGGCAGCCTTTTCTTGAGCCGCCAAAAGCTGCTCCTGCATTTTACGAGCCTGCGCCATCATTTGATTGCGGTTCATGCCGCCTCTGTTAAATCCGCCTTTAGCCATTAGCTCTCCTTGTTCTCTATAGGTTGGTCCTTAGGTTGGTCCTTTTTTGACTCAAATGAAACCGATAGTGCGGGTCCAAATACATCTTCAAGCATTGCCGCAACACTCGCAAGTTCTTTTGGAAGTGCCGACTGAGCAGCTACATCCTCAGGTGAGCCGGGAGCTGCTTTTGGTGTCTGCCGTGTCTTTGGCGTTTGTTCCGGTTCCGGTATCGGCTCCGATGTCGGTGTCGGCACCGTATCGGGAACAGGCGTTGGCGCCGGTGCTGGTGTTGGTGTTGGTGTTGGTGCCGCAACCGGTGCTGATGCCGGTGCTGGTGCCGCAACCGACACAGGTGCCGCACTCACTGCGGACTCCGTTGAACCTTGTGGCTGTGCGTCTCTCTTGCGTATGCGCGGAGGCTCTTGCGGTTTGAGCGCACGTTCCGCATCAGCAATGGCCTTATTTTGAAGCGATGACTCCCCGTATGTAACAGTTCGCATACCCAAAACAGGTTCAATGAACGTAAGGAGTTCCTTTTTAATCTCTTCTCGTCCAAGCATCGCCGAGGCAAACTCGGATCCCTTGGGAAGCAAAACCAGCAGGTTGGAGCCGTCATCTGAAGCAAGTGTTGAATTCATGAGAAGCGAACCATGTGCAGGCGCCTTCTCTCGGTACTGCTTTACAATCTGCTTCCAACGCCGTGTGAGAGTTGCCTCATCAGCATTACCCGGAGTACGAGCGAAAGTACCATGTGAGGACGTTTCGGCCTGGGAAGGTACCTCTGAGACAGGTTCAGATACAGGCGGCGTGAGCGGTGTCGGTTGAGCAGGCATCTCAACCACTGGTGTGGGCATCGGCGGAACGGGTACCTCAACCACTGGGGCAGGTGTCATTTGAGCGGGCTTCTCAACCACTAGCGTAGGTGCAGTTTCAACCGGTGGTTTGGCTACTTCGCTTACCACAGAAGTATCCACATCAGATGTACTTCTCGCCACGCCGTTTGCCAGCTGATACTCCAAATCCGCTATGCGTTCAGCAAGAGATTCAAGTGTTAAATCGGACGTGGGACGAGCAAGGCGCGTAAAAGCAATCTCAAGAACCAATCGCTGATTGGACGCTGTGCGCATCTGGTTTGAAGCGTCCCCCAGTATTGTGAGCGCTCGGGCAAGCCTGTCAGCCGAACGATACTCACGCACCTCCTGTGCAAGCTGTGTCCGCTCGTCATCGGTTATTGTAAGCGCAGACGTATCGGGACCAACCGCCGCCATCACATAGGCATTACGTATATGAGCCGCAAGCTCTCGCGTAAATTGCAGTACGTCTCGACCCTCATCAACGAGCATGTTAACCTGCTCAAAAAGCGTTGAGACGTCGCGCTTTGCAATGGCTGTCGAGACGTGCGCGAGAAGTGACCCTGATGCTTCACCCAAAAAGTCCTGAGCAATGGCAAGCGACACCACCCCATCGCCAAACACGGACAGCTGCTCCAAAGAAGTCAGTGCGTCACGCATGCCTCCGCGAGCATGACGAACAATCAGCTCAAGCGCACGAGCATCATACTGGAAACTCTCGGCTTCGCAAACCTGCCGTAGGTGGCTCAGCATTTCTTCGTTGCCAATAGCGTGAAAGTCAAAGCGCTGTACACGCGAAAGAACGGTTCCCAATACTTTTTGCGGATCTGTCGTACACAAAATAAATGTTACATGAGCCGGAGGTTCTTCAAGAGTTTTGAGCAAGGCATTGAAGGCCGCAGTGGTCAGCATATGCACTTCGTCAATGATATAAACCTTGCCTTTACCCCGTACCGGCGCATAATTTGCGCGAGAAATAATCTCTTCTCGGACATTATCAACACCGGTATTGGATGCGGCGTCTATCTCGACCACATCGGGATGATTGCCCGCCGCAATAAGCTGGCATTCTTCGCAAGTTCCATCCGGAAGCTGTCCGGGGGCTTTACGGCAAAGCAATGCTTTTGCCAACAGACGAGCCATGGTTGTCTTGCCGGTTCCTCTGGGCCCGCAAAACAGGTAGGCATGACTGACCTTACCTTCAAGCACTGCGCGCTTCAAAGTTCCGACAACATGCTTCTGACCGACAACCTGCTCGAATGTTTGCGGCCGATACTTTGTGTATAACGATTCCATACGTCCTCCGACGCACTCGAGTGAACGCATTTAAGTATACCCGTCAGGCTTATGTTCTTCTCGCCAGGATGTAACCTCACGAAAAAAGGAGCAGCCGAAGCCGCTCCCTTATCACTATGCTTTGTATGCCAAAAGCCGAACTACTACTCGGCCGGAGTCTCGGTAGCAGCTGACTCCTCCGCCGGAGCTTCGGGCGCAGCCGGAGCGGCAGGCTCCTCAACGGGAGCGTTCTTGGCAAACTCTGCGGCACGCTTTGCCTTCTCGGCAGCCTTTGCCTCAGCAGCGGCCTTACGAGCAGCTTCCTGCTCTGCGGCCTTTGCGGCCTTTGCCTCTTTGGCAGCCTTTGCGGCATCAAGACGAGCGGAAGCAGCTTCACCGAACTTATTGGAGAAGCGCTGGACACGACCGCCCGTATCAACGAGCTTCTGCTGACCGGTATAGAATGGGTGGCACTTATCGCAGAGGTCAACACGCATTTCCGGAACAGTTGCGCGTGTGGTCCACGTGTTGCCACAAGTGCAGCGAACGGTACACTCAACGTACTCAGGATGAATTCCTTGCTTCATACAGGACTCCTTACATCGGCTCTGGTTTCCGACCAGAGCAAGGGAATAGCCGAATGAGTATAGCAGAGTCCGCACGGTTTCGCTAGGATAGAACGAACTATTCCCCGCTTTACACGGAGGCGACATGTTTTTAGCTATTGATGTAGGCAATACTCAAACGACCCTTGGACTTTTTGACGAGAAGGGCCAGATGCTTCACGGCTGGCGCATGTCGACAAACTCCGTTGACACAGCAGATATGCTGCATGGGCGCCTGTTTACGTTCTTCATGAAAGACGGGCTTTTGCTTGACGACATTTCCGCCGGAGGAATTGCTTGCGTTGTTCCTGCCATCTCCCGAGCTTGGAAGCGTTGTTTTGAAGTGCTTCTTGAGCGGCCTTTGGTTGCAGTGAGCGCTGCTTCCAATACCGGGGTACCCGTACACATGCCACATCCGGAGCGTGTTGGCGCTGACCGCATTGCCAATGCCGTGGCTGCCCGCGAACGCTACGGCTCTCCCGTGGTGGTAGTTGACTTTGGCACGGCCACTAATATCGACGTTGTTGATGATTCGGGTGCATATCGCGGTGGCGCTATTTCTCCCGGTCTTATGTTGTCTGCAAACGCACTTTTTGAGCGCGCTGCCAAGCTTTCCAGTATTCCCATAGAAGCTCCCGCATCGGCTTTGGGAGACGACACCGAAAGTGCTGTTCAATCGGGTTTGGTCATTGGTGCAGCGGCACAGGCAGAAGGTCTTGTAGCCCGCATTTTGCAAGAGCCTGGTATTGGTGGTGCAAAAATCATTGCCACGGGCGGCCTTGCAAAGACTGTGAGCGTTGCAACAGACGTATTTGATGTTGTGGATCCAGAACTCACCTTGCGTGGTATTTATCTCATCTGGAAGCGCGGATAGATGCCTGTTCAGGTGTAATGGCGGTCTCTTTTCCCTCATCATCCACAATAATCGCACGACCCCACACGTCAACGCCACCAAAATGCGCCGTATACGCCACGTTACCATTGGGATACACCACATCAACCGTCTGCCCAAGCAACGTTACACGCTCAAAATACTCATTCAGGATGGGTGCAAGCGGCCCTGCAGCCGCACGACCCGCCTTAACATTTTCAGCCCAACTACCTACCGTAGCCATGGCCTTTTGCGCTAGGTTTGTAAGGCTCAATGCCCCTGTGGCGAGAAGCTCCTCAACTTCAGGAAACTCCTCAAAATCAAATGTCAACCCGCACACGACAAACATACCGTCCGCATATCCCGCATGGGCTCGTATGGAAGCGACAGGCGTACCCCCAATAACAATCCCATAGGGCCACGCAATGCCAATGTTCGGTACGGCATCTTCAAGAGCCTCCGCCAAACCATACGCCACAACGTACGGAATGCCCATTACCTGTTGCATGGGAACATCGGGGCGCAGAATGAGCGCACATTCAACGTGCTTCTCGCCTTGGTCGGTACTTTTCCCATTGCCGTCTTCCGCAAGAAAAACTCCTGCTTGCTCACCGGTTTGCGCCAGCTTAACTACCGTATCGAACACACTCACGGAGCTACTCCCAAACAACTTCGCCAAGGTCGGCCGTGACATGACCAACACGCTGATCGGAAGGGACGACTTCAACACCGCTGTGGGTAAGGAAGCGGACCGGATCGTGCATCAGGTCTTCCATGGGAACCAGCACATAGTCGCGCTCACCGAGGAGCGGGTGCGGAAGCGTCAGGCGCCTGCCGGCGTGCTCTTCTCCCTCAACCCAAAGCAAATCGCAGTCGATGGTACGCGGGCCATGGCCTTCCTCACCCGGCTTGCGGATACGGCCGAGCGTGTCTTCAACTTTAAGCAACTCGCCGAGAAGTACGAGCGGATGGAGTTCGGTTCGGATTTCAGCCACCGCATTGGCAACCGGTGTTGCAATACCGTAGGCCGGTTCCGTCTCGTACGCATGGCTCACAGACACCACGCACGTCAAAGGAATCTCATCTATGAGCTGTGTTGCGCGAGCCAAATACGCCACGCGATCACCCACGTTTGAGCCAAGTGCCACAAATCCCTGACGCGAATCTTTTTCGGTCATAGCCCAAAATGAATTAATGGCTTGTGCGGCACCCTCAACATTATGCACACGGAGAATTCTGGCCCCGTTAGTGATGGCGGCAATACAAATGGCCTGCGTTGCCGCATCCCGATCCGTCGCCATATTCACACCCGACACCGCACCCACAAAGCGTTTACGCGATACCGCACACATGAGCGGGTAGCCCATGGAAACCATGGAGCGTGTGGCCCGCTGAATAACAATGTCCTCATCGGCAAACTTATCAAAGCCCGGACCGGGATCGATGCAAATACGGTCATGAGAAACGCCGGCTCGCATAAGAATACGCGCTTGATCGCCCAAAAAACCCATAATTTGACGCATGATAGGCGCTTCTTCAGGCAGGGTAAAGCGGCGCTGTGACGTAAGAGAACGAGCAGTTTCCGGACGGGCTGGTCTACTGTCGTCAAGGGCAACGCGCTTGCGCTCAACATGCGCTCCCAAGCCCTCCTTGTTCCAGTGCATCACGATGCAGCCGCACTTAGAATCCGCGGCCACCTTCACCATTTCAGGATCGGTAAAGCCCGAAACGTCATTGATAATCTGCACTCCCAAACGGACGCACATGCGCGCCACCTCGGCATGACGCGTATCGATGGAAACAAGCGCTCCGGCCTTAAGGAGCTCACGGACTACGGGAACCACACGCTCGGCCTCTTCTTTTGGATCCACCGGCGTATGTCCGGGTCTGGTTGACTCTCCACCAACGTCTATAATGTCCGCGCCCTCATCAAGCATCTGAAGACCTCGCTTGATTGCTGCTTTCGCATCAAAATTCTTGCCCCCGTCAGAAAACGAATCGGGCGTGACGTTTAAGATGCCCATGATTCGCGGACGAGCAAGAGAAAGGGTATGGGTACCACATTGCCATGTCGTATAGCTTTGCCTCAGCATGAAGGCCTCCTTGCGCGAGCACGATATAACTTCATTGCGCTTGTCGTGAACGTATCTATTGTAGAGGTTTTTGCGCGCTTACTCGTTTACCATGGTCTATGACCATCCGAGAAAGTGAGAAACCATGAGTGCTACAAATAACACACAAAAGTCCGACACCGCCGTCTCTCAAACTTCCTGCAGCTCAAACACTGCAGATGCCAAAGAATACAAGTTCGCCTCGTGGAACGTCAACGGACTGCGAGCCGTCTTAAAAAAAGATCCTTCCTTTACCGAGATTCTTGAAACAATCGATGCCGACATCTTTGCTCTTCAAGAAACCAAGCTGCAGGAAGGCCAAGTTGACCTTGATATACCCGGTTATTTTCAAACATGGAACTATGCTGAGCGCAAGGGTTACTCGGGCACGGCGGTTTTCTCGCGAGAAGAGCCTCTGCAAGTTATACGTCAAATTGGATCTCCGGTTGCTGATAATGAAGGTCGCGTCTGTGCCTTGGAATTTGATCGGTTCTGGTTTGTTGACGTATATACGCCCAACTCAAAAGAGCAGCTTGCACGGCTTGACGAGCGCCTGATTTGGGATGAGCGCTATCGAGATTTCATTGCAGAGCTTTCTGCACAAAAACCGCTCATTACCTGTGGAGACTTCAATGTTGCCCACACGGAGATCGACCTCAAAAATCCCAGTAGCAATCACAAAAACGCCGGATTTTCTGATGAAGAACGCGAAAGCTTCACAAAACTTCTTGACGCGGGATTTACCGATACGTTCCGCTATCGGCACCCCGATGTGACCGGCACTTATAGCTGGTGGAGCTATCGCTTTAACGCCCGCAAAAACAATGCCGGTTGGCGCATTGACTACTTCCTTGTCAGTAATCGCATAGCACAACAGATTACCAGTGCGGCCATCTTGAACGAAGTCTACGGCAGCGATCATTGCCCCGTTGAACTTACCATAGAGCTGTAGTTTTCTTGCGCGTGCGTGCTTATCCGGTGGTATAGCGCAGTGCTTATCCGGTGGTATACCGCATCTCAGTGAGGTATACCTACCCCGGCTGCTTCTTTTACCTTCAGAAACGTTGCGGCATCGCGACATGCCATAAGCTCTTCCGGAAAGTGAATTTCATCAAGCAGACGGGATACGCAATCGGCATGCGCGATACGCGCTGCAATGTGCGCATCGGAACCAAATGAAACCATGCATCCCAACTCAGCACAGCGCTCCGCAATCCTACGGCATCTGTCCTGTTGCTCTGTCGCATGCCCTTCCGCATACGTTGCTTCATTTATCTCGATAAGCTTACCGCGATCACGGCATTCACAAACCAGCGCATCCACATCAAAGTCAAGAAAGCTTCTCCCAAGATGCCCCAAGATAAGAACGTGAGGATTATCCAGCACATTCACATACATCCGTGTCACCTGCACCGGCGTTGCACTTCTCGCCCAGTCTTTTCCATGAATACTTGCCACCACATAATCGCAACGGGACAGAACAAGATTACCAAGGCATCGCGGGTGCGCGAGCTTGTCGCCGTTGATTGACGTATCCACAACAATATCGTGTCCAAAAAGGTTGCCCTCAAGGTCAACGATGTCTACCTCGCAGCCATGCAAAACGCGAACACCGTGCCAAACTTCCGGAATGACATTCAGGTTGAGAAAAAACTGGAAGTTCTTGAGTATCTGCTCTCCGTACAACATCGAAGAAAAATGATCCGTTAATCCCAAGAGTTCAAACCCTTGAGATGCTGCCTCACGGACATTTTCCTCCATCGTGGAATACGCATGGCGCGAGTACATGGTATGCGTATGAACATCACATAGAATGCGCATTAAGAGACAACCTTTTTCCACGCGTCAAGGGAATTGACGCAGATATCGTAAGGCACGCAATAGCTCACGCGAAGCCAACCGGGACACCCAAACGAATCAGAAGGAACCGGCAGCAGCTCATACGCTCGGGCTCTCGTGCAGAACTCCTGTGCATCACCACCGGGAGCTTTCACCCACAAATAGAACGCTCCGTCAGGCTGAATGTACTCGTAACCCAAATCCGAAAGTCCACGAGTGAGCACGTCGCGATTCTTTGCGTATGCCTCAATATCGGCAGGTTCATCAACGCAGTCAATCAATACAAGCTGGAACAGGGACGGAGCGCATACAAAGCCCAAAGCACGAGCCGCACCGGCAGAGGCCGCATATAGATCATCGTGCTCGGGATTGGTCGGCGGAATAAGCACCCAACCGATACGCTCACCCGGTAGAGACAGTGACTTGGAGTAGGAGTAACACACGATTGTGCGGTCATATAGCTCAGGTATCCAAGGAACCTCTACGCCTCCGTACACAATTTCTCGATACGGCTCATCGGAGATGAGGTAGATATGCTCTCCCAACTCAGTTCCGCGCACATGCAAAACATCCGCAAGTGCCGTGAGGGTTTCTCGTGTATATACCGCACCCACGGGATTGTTGGGCGAATTGACTATGACGGCTTTCGTGCGAGAAGTTATGGCCGCAGAAAGACGTTCGGTATCGATTTGGAAGGTCTTCTCGTCAGCCAAAACTTCAACACAGACGGCACCGGCGTGCTCAATCCACACCTTATACTCAGGAAAATACGGAGCGATAACGATGACCTCATCGCCCGGGTTAACGACTGCCTGAAGCGCCATTGAAACGGAAGCGGCGGCTCCACAGGTCATGATGACATCGGACGCCGTTGCGGTGCCTTCGCCAAAGCGACGGCACAGTGATGCGGCCACCGCCTCACGTGTGGCAGGAGTTCCGATGGCTGCCGTATAGGAGTGGACTGCCTGTGGCGGAAGCGTCAAAGCATGTTCAATGGATGCCTTCACCGCAAACGGTGCAGGCACGGAGGGGTTTCCGATAGAGAAGTCAAAGACGTTATCGGCACCAATCTCAGCACGGCGACGAGCCGCAAATCCTGCGATTTCTCGAATGGCAGATTTTGCTTGTCCGTAATTTAGATTCTTTTGATTGATACCCATGGCAACTCCTTGTATTGAACCTCAGGGCGCCCGTAAACGCCCATAAAACCCACTGCCTTCTTTGCAGGATATACCTACTCGTATACCGATGGCTTCAAAATGCCCAAATACGGTAAATTACGATACCGTTCAGCATAATCAAGGCCGTAACCGACCACAAACGCATTGGGTACATGTGCTCCCACATAGCGAGGCTCTACCGCCGGCTTTTTTCCTTCAATATCCTTTACCACAAAGGCCGCAATCTCAATAGACGCGGGGTTGCGCGATTGCAGCATACGCATAAGGTATGAGAGCGTAAGGCCGGAGTCCAAAATGTCCTCGACAATCAATACGTTACGGCCCTCAATTTTGGTATCCAAATCTTTCACGATGCGAACGACGCCGGAGCTTTTGACCCCATCGGCATAGCTTGAAACCGCCATAAAATCAACGGACATAGGGCAGGTAATGGCTCGCATGACGTCCGCCATAAACACGACGGCACCCCGGAGTACCGCAATAACCAGCGGGTTCTTATCGGCGTAATCGCGTGTAATCTCTTTGCCCATACGCGCAACGATTTCTTTGATTTCTTCTTCAGATAGTAAAATGCTTTCAATATCAGGATGCGCTTCTGCCATATTGGCTCCTCTCAGCCACCGTAGCTGTCTGACACCGTTATCAAACTCTCGTGGATGCTTAATTCTAGCAGCACTTTTGTATCTTGTGTGCATTTTGATCGTTCGTCCGCTCGAATTCCCGCAACCCACACGATTCGACCGTTTGGAGATGTACGCACAACAGGCACGCCTCTACGTTCGGCCACAGGGAGGCGAGAAGCACTTAGCAGGTCGGAAAGCTTTTTTGACTGTCCGTGCATCCCCAACGGACAAAGAACATCTCCCGCACAGGGAGGCTCTATCCAAAGCCTTCCGCCGTGCGTGGCATCTATTCCCGCGGCTTCGGCATCCAACAGCACCGACTCCCCCAACCATTCGCGACCATGCGCACGTGCGAACGACACCACATCAAGGCCGTGTTCCACTGGGATAAGCCGCGCTCGAAGTCTTCGATTTTGAGTAAGCCGCTGCTCTCCCGGCACGCTGAGCCACGCCGAAAACGAAGTCTCTGACATGTGAGTGTGAGCATCATGAGTACCTGTTGAAATATTGCCTGCGCGTTCCTTACGATATGCCTTGGCGAGGGTAAGCGTTCCAAACTCAATACGCACCTGGACATCCTGAGGCAAATTAACCGCGCCCCTTCCGTTTGCCACCGCCATAAGAACACTCTCAACATGACGTGCCTCAAGGCGCGGGTCGTCTGCCAGGTGCTTTACGGCCAAGCGTATAACGCGGCGAGCAATCACCACATCGGTTGCCGCAAGGCGTGCCGCATCAAGCACCATATATCCATCGTACTCTCGAACCGTAAGCTTTCTCAAACAGCGTGCAGCAACACCGCTTACGTAGGCATCTTCATCCGACACAATGTCGCAGGCACCTGAAATTGCAGAGAGTACCTGAGGGTTTTTCACTTCAAGGCGTGGAAGTATCTCATGGCGAATATATGAGCGCAGATAATATGTATCGGCATTGGTAAGGTCTTCTCGCCAAGAAATGCCCCGTTCAATAAGGTAGTTGCACAGCTCAAGATGGGTAAACCCCAAAAGCGGACGCACGATGCGATTACGGCGACGCGGAATGGATGCGAGCCCCGAGGTGCCCGTACCACGCGTTACGTTCATAAGAAAGGTTTCCGCACGGTCGTTGGCGTTGTGTGCCGTCACGATGCGGGCAGAAGCGCGCGGCACGCCGGCCTGCTCGCACAATTCATTTGCCAGCTGATTTGCCGCTTCATACCGGACGCGCCGGCCGGCATCCTCCACGTTTAAGTGGTCGGACGCAGCAATGGACGCAATATCGAGCGAGCGCACCACGCACGTGATGCCATATTTGGCGGAAAGCGTGCGAACAAACTGCTCGTCCTTCTCGGCATCTGCGCCGCGAAGCTGATGGTTGATATGAAGCACACACAGGCGATCTTGCGCTATCTTGGCACGGCCTCGACCGTCTTGCACATCCAAAACATCCGTTGCGGCCATAACCAAAAGTGCCGTAGAGTCGGCACCTCCCGAAACCATCAGCACCACAGGCGCTCCGTCAGGCACGGCCGTTGGAACAGACGGGTGATATCGGTGTGAAACAGTTGGCACGGCACCTCACAAACAAGCTACTATGATACTTTGAGTGTAAATCATGAAAGGCTCTTATGACACCACAGATTCATCTTCACATTCTTGCCAGCGGTTCAAGCGGAAATGCGGCCATTGTTGAAGGACCAAAGACGAGTATTTTAGTAGACTGCGGACTTTCCCGGCGAGAATTGCTCCGTCGCTCCCAGGAACTTGATATTGATACGGATCGTATAGCTGCGGTTTTTATAACCCATGAACATTCGGACCATGTGGGCGGACTCCGTGTGTTCGCTAAGCACTTCGACGGCCCCATATTTGCCACCTCAGGAACCGCGCACATCCTTTCCCAGCGCAGCAGCATGGATGGGGTTGAATTTTCTTTGATTTCAACGGATGTGCAGAAGCGTGTCGGAGAGATATCGGTTCAAGCATTTTCCACGTCGCACGACGTAGCCGAACCCGTAGGCTTTCGCTTCAGTCTCCTTGGCGAGAAGAACCTTGAGATAGATAGTATCGGATACTGTACCGATACGGGAATCCTGACCGACGATGCTCTTACGGAGCTTGCAGGCACCCGCATCTTGGCACTTGAATCAAACCACGATGAACATATGCTTGCCACGGGTCCGTATCCGCAGGTACTTAAAGAGCGCGTTGGCGGACCTTATGGACATCTCTCAAATGAGCAAGCAGCTTCTGCACTTGCAGGGCTGATACGCACAAATACGGAAGCAGTTATAGGCATGCATCTTTCGCGTGAAAACAATCGGCCCAGTCTTGCCGTGCGAACCCTTGCCGCCGCACTGGGTGCAGAACCGCTAAACGATACCTATACCCAGGCAAAAACGTCCGGTGGTTTGCAAGTTCTTGTCGCCAGCCAAGATTGGCCCATGAGCGTTCTCTAAAAAAGCAGCCCGGAGTAAAACTCCGAACTGCTTTTTCTCACTTACGGGAAAAGAATACGTGGATTTTGAGGAACAAAAGCGCTTTTCGTAACCTCTTTTCTCGCCCCCTTTCCCAATCTTCGCGCGTACCGGCTTATATAGCGGTTCAACCGGTTTATGCGCAACTTAGTCAATGGATATCTTGGTAACGTTTGCCTTTTCATCCTGCTTTGGAACGGAAATGGTCAGTACGCCATTGTCGAGCTTTGCGCTCAAACCCTGTGTAGCTGCATCTTTCAGATACACGCCACGAGTTGCGCGCCACTCAGAGGATTCCTTATGCAGGTAATTCTTGCCCTTCTCCTCATCGGACTCTTTGCGCTCCGCTGTAATAGAAAGACGACCCTCATTGAGCTCAACATCAATGTCTTCGCGAGAAAGACCCGGGAGCTCTGCAGTTACCACGTACTTCTCGCCAGCGTCCTCAACGTTTACCGGAAACGCCTCAGAACTTGTGGATGAAAAAGGTGAATCAAAGAAGCTCTCTAGGCTGCCGCCAAAAGGCCAATTGCTCAGGCCACGTGCATAACGATCAAAAGGAACCATGCTGTTCATAAAAACCACTCCTTCACTGTTTGTATGCCATTTCTGGCATTCCGTTGTTCGATGTTGTATATGCCCACCCAATCTGATTTTAATCATTATTTTCAAATTTTCTTAGCTTTATGGACTTATGTTATCTAAGCGTCTATGACTCATATATTCCTGCGAATACTATGTTCTTATTCTCCTAAAGTTCATCAACTGAGACTTTCTTTCCAAGTAATCCACATCGCAACGCGACAGATATGCGTACATGGACTAAAATATGTAACGAATAATCGCTCAACCGCGGAGGTTAACGTGGATCAGACGACATATTCTGACGAGAAGTTCCCCCTCGAAGCAGACCACACATCAGATCAGGTATCTGCCGATGAGTCGGCTGCAACGGACGTTGCTCGCGAAACTTCCTCAAGCAATCATCTCAAAATGAAAGATTCAGATGCGATCGCACAGGCAGTTGAAGGCGAGTATGAGACTGTTGAGGCGTTCTCTGGCGAGACCTCCTTTGAGGGAGATCCCGAGAATGACGTTGCATCATCTCATGAGCACGTTTATCACGAGCGCCACATGGGTGACGGACATACGCATACGCCGTACGTCCGTGAGCGCCGCGCGCATAAAACCGTAGCCCCCATCAACGATTTTGTTCGCGATGAGGAAGATGAAGCTGCCGTCTCGCATGACTCCGAATTTACGCTTAGCAGGGCGCATCATGGTCATGGCAGTCGCAGTTGGCGTCGATCAAAAGCCGAGATCGCACAGCTCAAAAAAGATCTTCATTATGGTCAGTACTTGCAGGTTCCCAAGGGGCAGCGCGACATCTTTGTAAAGAAAGAGCGCCGCATGCACGCAGGTTCTCTGATTGCAGCCGTTGTAGTACTTGCAATTATCGCCGTCGTTGCCTATTTCCTTTGGACATGGATGTCGGCTACCTGGGGTTCTGCTGTTAGGTAAGCAGCTGCGTACACCGTTACATTTTTCATGCTCTTATTCATAGAGCTTTAACTGATAGTGCAAAGCCTTCAAAGCAAAGCCTTCAAAGTCTTCTGATGATTTTTTGTTGGCCTCTTGATAGCCCTTCATAAATGCTGCTCTCAACTTCTCATCGCTCATTGCGTTACTATCAACCGAACGTGGTGCCTCAGGGAATGTTGCTCGGAAAGGAACACTTCCTGTAACGTAGGTATTTTTACAGCACATATTTCTACATCCAAGGATCGCGCTCAAACAACGGCTCAGCTTCCGGACGTCGATCGGAATACGGGTCATAGCCATCGTCATCTTCGTTTTCCGCACGAATGAATTCCGACTGTTTGGGAGCTGATTTTTTAGGAGCGAGCTTTTTGGCAGCGGGCTTCTCTTTGGCAGACGTTTGTAATGGTTTCGGCTTTTCCAAAGGGCTTTTGTCTTGCATCGGTTGTATCGGAGTATGTGGCGAGAAGCCCGTACGCTCTTCACCATTACCAGCTGCAACAGCACTAAGAGGAGCTTCCCTAGATGTAGCATCATTTTTTATCGAATCGTCTTTCGTACCATTACTGCCCATACGCTGCCTCCGAGCTCCAATTTCATCGCTCTTCTCGCCTGATACGTTATAAGCTCAAGTATAGCAATGAGCACAAAGATGAAACGCTCTCAGGGTCTCAAACGTATTACAGATAAGGAGGTGCTACGGTGAGCCATCAAAAACAAACGTCTCGCGACGACACGGGCTTCGACGCAAAACGTATCGGCAAAGTTTTGGAAGACTACGGTGACACGGTTTACCTCGTCGCCCTTAACCAAACTCGCTCTCCCGCCGATGCTGAAGATGTCTCCCAAGACGTTTTTATGCAGCTTTTAAACTCATCCGCTACATTTGCAGACGAGCAACACCTTAAAGCTTGGCTCATTCGTGTAACCCTCAACAAATGCCATGATTTATATCGGCATCCTTGGGCAAAGAAAGTCGAGCTCATGGATACCTCAGACGGCACAGCTCCCGGTACGGATCCCCTCTCAACACCAGATCCCTCGGATGCAATCATCAAAAAGCTCGCAGAAAACGAAATTTGGCAGGCTATTGGAACACTACCGGAACAGCTTCGGGCAATTGTGCTTCTTCGGTATGTAGAAAATTATTCAACAAAGGAGATTGCCCGCATTTTCCACTGTCCGTCTGCAACCATTCGCACACGCCTTCGTCGCGCTCTTCAAGAAATGAAACCATTACTTCACGTAGACTGGGAGGATACTCATGTCTAAAGACGCCCTTGAAGAACTCAGATCAATCGCTGCAGAAATCAAACTTCCCGGCCATGTAAAAGAAGCGGTGCTAACAAAAGCGGAGAACTCTCCCCAGCAAACAGATCACCGACACGCGTTCTCGCAGGCAACCACTCGACGCAGATTTATATATGCCAGTGGCATTGCGGCGACAGCAGGTGTGATATTCATAGGATTGAGAGCTTTTAGCGGCTCATTTGAAAAAATTTCCAAAGAAAACTCATTCGTTTTGAAAGCCTATGCCGAAGGAATGAGGGAGAACGATTCCAAACCTGAAGAAAATCGCACGGCTCTCATGCCGATAAAAACAATTGGAAATTGGAGCTCGTTCAGCCGTGGAGACGATCCGTCCATGTGGTCAATAAGTCACACCATGGATCTGTCATGCACTACGGTGGGGGTCAAACAGCTGAGATATTCGCTCAGAGGAGAGTACGTAAGACCCAACGGTGAAGATATTACGGAGGAAAAAATCTTCTTTGACTTGCTGGCAAATGACCCTTCTGAAAATGAAACCGCAGGAGCGCCTTCTACAGAATTTTCCGTCACTCTTTCCGATAAAAACGCACGCGAGAAGAGCGGCACAACAGATACTGACTCCGCCGATAGAAACGATATAACGCGCAATCTTACCGTTCATTTTCACGACAATGGAGAGCTACAAGCGCTGAGCAATCAAATAAACGATCTTCATATTACCGACTCTCCTGAAAGCGAGGTCTCAGAAGATCTTCTGAAACAACGAGAGCACCTCACCAATAAGATGCTGCTCATTGCCGAGAAGCACTTCTCGGAAATTCTCGCGAAAACAGAAATCGTTATAGAGGCGACATTTACGGACGAAAGCGTTCAATCAAAGTCGTACCTCGTAAAACCCATGCAAGACTTTGACCGGCTCTGCTTTGCCTGGCTTGAGTCATTCGTAGACTCCAGTGTGGCTCTCAGCGTGAACCGAAATGATACGGCGGCACAAGCAAAGCGGGATGAACTCTATGCCACCCCGCCTCAGCTGTATACCGTTACGGAACTGTCGTGACTGGTGACGGCGACATTGCTTCACCTTGCCGCCGGCAACCAGCAAACAGCACAATCAACGGCGTTTTTCTCGGCGTATAACGCTTAGTTCACGGTGCTTGCAGCACTTGCCGCAGCGCCCTGAGCACGACGTGCCACCAGGTTACCGTCATCGTCGGTGTCGATAAGGACGGTGTCACCCTCGTGGAGCTCGCCGGCAATGATGAGGTTTGCCACCTGATCAACTACACGCCGCTGAATCAGGCGCTTCAAGGGACGCGCGCCGTACACGGGATCCAGACCGTCCAGTGCCAACGACTGCACCGCAGCATCAGAAAGCTCCAAGGTCATGCGCTCACGAGCCAAACGTGCACGAACATCCTTGAGCTGGATATCCACGATCTTCTCGATATCGGAAAGACCAAGCGGCTGGAAGATGACCACGTCGTCGATGCGGTTCAGGAACTCCGGACGGAACGCGCCTCGCAGCGCATCCATAACCTGCTTGCGAGCCTCCTCGTTCAAACCGGAAGCACCTGCGCCGGCAATGAACTGAGAGCCGACGTTGCTGGTCATGATGATGATCGTATTCTTGAAGCTGACTACACGACCCTGACCATCCGTCAGGCGACCATCATCAAGCACCTGCAAAAGCACGTTGAATACATCCGGATGGGCCTTTTCCATCTCGTCCAGGAGCACCACGGAGTACGGATGGCGCCGCACGGCCTCGGTGAGCTGGCCGCCCTCGTCATATCCCACATATCCGGGAGGAGCACCGATCAAACGCTGCACCGAGAACTTCTCCATGTACTCGGACATGTCAATACGAACCAACGAACGCTCATCATCGAACAAGAGCTCTGCCAGCGCTTTTGCCAGCTCGGTCTTACCGACACCGGTGGGTCCCAGGAAGAAGAAACTACCCAGCGGACGGTTGGGGTCGGCCAGTCCCGCGCGACTTCTGCGGACTGCCGCAGCAACCGCAGACACGGCTTCGTCTTGACCAATAACGCGCAGGTGAAGTTGGCTTTCAAGGTTCTTGAGCTTGTCCATCTCGCCCTGCATCATCTTGGATACGGGCACGCCCGTCCACGAAGAAACCACCTCGGCAATCTCATCCGTGGTAACTTCCTCTTTCAGAAGTCCTCCGTCTTCCTGTTTGGCGAGAAGTGCTTTCTCGGCTTCATCATATTGGCGCTGAAGCTCAGGAATTGTGCTGTAGCGAAGCTCGGACGCGCGCGCAAGATCTCCGTCACGCGTAGCTCGATCCATCTGCGTGCGAGCATCTTCCATTTGCGCTTTAAGCTCCTGGACCTTATCGATGGCACTGCGTTCGTTTTGCCAGTTTGCTTTCATACCGTCAAGCTTTTCTCGCGTTGTGGCAATTTCCTCACGCAGAGCCGCAAGACGCTCCTTTGATGCGGCATCCTCTTCCTTCATGAGCGCCTGCTCTTCAATCTGCATCTGAGTGAGCTGGCGATCCACCGCATCAATGTCTGACGGCATTGAGTCGAGCTCCATGCGAAGGCGGCTTGCTGCCTCATCTACCAAGTCAATGGCCTTATCAGGCATGAAGCGATCAGAGATGTAGCGATTGGAAAGGTCGGCAGCGGCTACCAGCGCGGAGTCCGTGATACGAACGCGGTGGTGCTGCTCATACTTCTCTTTCAGACCGCGCAAAATGGAGATGGTATCCTCAACGGACGGCTCGGAAACCAGCACGGTTTGGAAACGACGGGCAAGTGCTGCGTCCTTCTCGATATATTTGCGGTACTCATCCAAGGTTGTTGCACCAATGGCACGCAGCTCACCGCGGGCAAGTGCAGGCTTCAAAATGTTGCCCGCATCCATGGAGCCCTCGGTGGCACCGGCACCCACAATGGTATGCAACTCGTCGATGAAGAGGATGATGCGACCGTTGGCCTTACTGACTTCCTTTACGACGCTCTTGAGACGATCCTCAAATTCGCCGCGATATTTTGCGCCCGCCACCAACGCGGACATGTCAAGCTCAATGAGCTCCTTGTCGCGCAGTGTTGAAGGGACGTCGCCGGAGACCATACGCTCCGCCAAACCTTCCACGATGGCGGTCTTGCCGACGCCCGGCTCGCCGATAAGCACGGGATTGTTTTTGGTACGACGGCTGAGCACCTGAATGGTGCGACGGATTTCCTCAACGCGACCGATGACCGGGTCAAGCTTGCCTTGGCGCGCCAGATCCGTAACGTTGCGTCCGTAATGCTCCAGCGCTTCAAACTCAGGCTTTGCGTCCTGCGAGGTCACGCGCTCATCACCACGAAGATCGTTGTACACTTCCTCCACGCGCTTAGCGGTCACACCGGCATCGCGCAGAATACGACCGGCTTCGGACTTGTCGTTGGCAAGTGCCGTCAGCAGGTGCTCGGAGGTGACATAGGAATCCCCCAGTTTAGCAGCAAGTTTTTCCGCCTCATTGGTCACTTTGACCAGGTCATTTCCAAGGCCGATCTGAGCGCCTCCGCTTACGTGAGGCGCACGACCGATAGCATCATCTACCTGAGCTTCAATGGCTTCGACATCAGCACCGACCTTCTCCAAAATAGAGCGCAGATTACGCTCATTGCTGTCAAGCAGCGCCTTAAGTAAATGAAGAGGAGCGATCTCTGCGGCCTCTGCGTCCCCGGCAATACCGAGTGCTCCCTGCAGCGCTTCTTGGGCAGTCACCGCCCATTTATCAATTCTCATAGCATCATTCCTTCCTCTCCGGGCATGCCTGGCTATGACGATTGGAAGAATCTTACGTTTCCACAAGCTTGAACTCTTGGACTTTGATCCATCGCCAAGCACAGTAACAGACGTGCCGGAAATCATTTTTAATCGTGAGTAGTATTCCCTCTAGCGTGGTTTTTATACAACATCTAAGTCTATTACTAGTAGATTTTCTGACTTATGGATACTTAATTTATTGATTCTGAAGTTAACATACAAACCAAATGCTACTTAGAGGTAGGAGAATCGCTAAAACTCCACTTCGTCATACACGAGATGAAGATCGGATTTAATGGTCGAGAAGAGCTCAGAAGGTGTGAGTGCCGGTATGTCCGATTGGGCAAAATCACGCGTATTTCTCGTAACAATATAATCTGCTTTTATCTTCTTTGCGGCACGCCAGATAAGACAATCTTCAAAATCTTCCCATTGCGCAGACAGCGCGTGAGAAATGTCTGTGTGATCTATGGAGCAGACATTAAGCAAAGGAGACACTTCTCTCAGTATGTCTTGCATACGCTTGGAGCCGTGGACTTTAGAGCCGATATAAAACAAATCCGTATATGTCTGAGCCGCAATCCATAATTCAGCATCTCGGAATTGCTTCATGACGAATAATCTTTTTGCATCAGCGACAAACTGCTCCCTCGACAAAAAGATATCCAAGAAGACATTGGTATCAATCAAGAGCTTCATAATCTTTCATTCTCCACTCGCTGATTGCTTCTTTATAGGTACGATCTCCCAGTTCATCCCAAAATGATGCGGGAGCAGGAATTGAAATCTTCCCAAAGAGTTCCGTGAGCTCTTTTTTGTCCTTCTCGCTCAGTTTACGAACCGTGTCTTTTTGAGAACGTTCGGACTGAATGGACTCATGAGCATCAGGAAGTTTACCCGTCACAAGGACGTAGTTAAAAGCTGCATTGATAAGCTTTGTGGTATTTAATCCAAGAGACTCAAGAACGACGGAAACTTGATTTTTTACCTCCACAGGAACACGAGCGGTCACAATGCTATCCATAAATCCTCCTCACACCTCTGAATAACATTGTATTCATGTATTACAAATAGGTCAAGAAGGCTTGAGTTATGAAACCGATGCCTATACGTTTTCGCCACACATCTGAACGCTTCCGTTTTTCAGTACGAGCGATTGGAACCGATTGCGTATCTCTGGAGTTACTTGATGGGATGTCATGATGACGGTTCTGTCCGTATCCTCCATAACCGTATCAATCAGACTATCCACTGATGCGGCATCCAAATGCGCAAAACTCTCATCGTAAATCACAATCTGGGGTTCAAACAGAAAAATCCGAGCCAGCGCCAGCCTTTGTCGCTCTCCACCGGACAAACTACTCCCCGACTGATCAATCTTGTGATCAAGCCCATCCGAATAGCGAGTAAGAATCTCTTCAAAACCTGATTTCTTGAGGGCGACAATTACATCATCGTCAGTAAAGTCTTTGCAGAACAACGTGATATTATCCCTAATGCTCGCGTTAAAAATAAACGTCTGCTGAGAACATGGGATGATAAAACGAGCATACTGTTCGGCTTTATACCGCTCAATAGGCTGTCCATCCAAAAGAATCTGTCCTGCATCCGGCTTCATCGCATCGGTAAGCAACTGTATCAACGTAGTTTTACCGCTTCCCGAATCGCCTTCAAGAAGATATTTGCCGCCATGCCCTAAGCTGAAACTCA